>Ga0315914_1000109_pt1 | contig 71970 bp, 14 predicted proteins | sample MpolenodulesMG_FD_203920 | JGI IMG/M metagenome (GOLD analysis project Ga0315914, IMG submission 203920) | Medicago polymorpha root nodule microbial communities from Los Angeles, California, United States - elongated nodules | ecosystem: Host-associated > Plants > Roots > Nodule | place: USA...
TATAATAACAACCTAAAATTTAAGTTGTAAAAAAACACTATAAATTATTGGCATTCTTGAATAATATCATCACAAACTTGTATATTAAAATGGAATTTCGATGTCATGTTTTTTCCCAATAAAAGAAGAGTAATATATTTGTACAACCATTTGATGATAAATCTTGCAACAATTTTCTTTTAAAAACAAAAAAGCTTGGGTGACAACCTTCTTTTTCTCTCTTCTTATTGGCCAACAACAATAGAGAGGGAAAAAGAAAAAAAGAGAGCAAGCACATGATACGAGTATAAGAGAAAGGGTTGTTCAAAAGTTATCACAAAATAATTGTATAAATATCATTTCTCTAAAGGAAAGTGTGTTAAAAATGTCTTTTAGAGAGTATGTTACTAACCCTCTTCATCTTTGAAATATTGTTTTTGGCTGAGTTGGACCAAATTTAAAGAAACCAATAATAAGTTACAAGTTTTGCTCGGCAAATAGTATTTTAAAAAAAATTCTTGAGAAAAACTTCAACTTCTCTCTAAATTTTCTTTCTCCTTCATTCATCGAGGATGAGTGGTTTTAGGCCATTTTTTGACCAAAAATCACTCATCTATATTTTTTTTTCTCTTTCCTTTCAATCTAAATAAGTGGTTTTCACAAACATCAAGTTTTTCCTTCATTGTTTTTTTGATTTCGTCGTCTAATTGCGGCGTTGTGTTGGTAGTCGTCTTATGCGGCGTTTGATTTCGCGTTTTGTGGCGGTGTTCGTTTAGTTCCTATTGAAAGATTGACATCAGTCAATTACAAATTCAATCAATGATTTGGGCGCCAACGTTGCAGATCCGCAAGCATGGGTATTTCGGTGACTTAGATTTTATCATATTATTTGTAGGTATTTTGTCGTTGTATGCTATTAACTTGGGTGATGTGGGTTTGTTCGCGGGTTCATCCTTTACGTTTTTAACGATATTTGTATCTGATGTGATGTACTCTATCAATTTGAATGAATATCGTTTTGTTTTTGTCAAAAAAAGTTACAAGTTTTGCTCAACTCTCTATAGATCGTAGGTTGAACGGGTTGGTCCACAAGTCTATACTATTGCATTTCTAAATGAATAAATTTGCAATAAAACCATAAATAAAGTGAAAATCTTGAGAACAAGAACATACATATTTGTTTGCCTCTTAACTTAAACAACAATGTAATGTCAAAACAACTGGATAAAAGAACAATTTACAATCGGAAATGAGAATTGAGGTGAAAAAGATGTAACAATTAATTGTGGGTGTTGGGGCCAAAATTAAAAATTAGTTTAATTTTGATTTATCGTTGGCATAAAAAAACTTCACCGTCAACAAATCACAAGTAATTATATATGACTTTAAATAAAATTAAATATTTTCAATGCTTTTCGACGATTATGATTGATCAACTATATAAAAATAAAAATTCTTTACATACTCTAATATTTGTGAATATTATGATATTTTTCTTGTTAAATACGTTTTCATCATATTTTCTTTTTAAGGAAAATACGTTTTCATCTAACATTGGCTACAACCAGTAATAATATAAATTGATCCCAGAATTTTTATTGTTAAATATATTGTTTCTTAAAGGACCAGTGCATGTATTATGTTAGAACAAATGTTAGTATTGTTACATACTTATATACTAACAAAATTACAAACATTGATTGACCGTGTAAAAATTCGTACATGACTGTAAAAAAATTGGTTACCTAAAAGTCTAAAATTTGCCAATTATAGGAGTATGGGAACAATTCTCACGTTCTTTCGTTTGGCCACTACACTTTTACTCCTAGCTCGTAATAGGAAGAGTAACCCTAAATATTATAGAAGTTGTTGACATTTGCTTACATTCAAGACCATCATTTTTTCTGTTTTGTTGCTTATATTCAAGACCGGAGAACTTAACCGTTACTTGAGTAGTTCAGATCTCATTTATACAGACTACTCTATAGACGAGGGGAAATAGTGATTATAAAGAACATAAGAAACTGGGAGTGGGACTGATAAAAAAACACAGGGTTGTTACTTGTTACCGAACCCATACACGCCACAATTTGGTGGAAGAAAATCAGTGATAGTAACCCTAATCTATTTTGGATGCATATTTTTGAGAAAAGCAAAGTAGGCAGCTGATGCTTTAAAAGAAAACCAAATTATATGACACCGTCAATATAGTTCAGCTCCAATCTTCAGTCATTCAAGGTAATTCTAACCTCAATTTTTTACATATTACCCAAACATGTGAAAAAGAAAATAAACAGCCACGCAGCTTGAACATAACTTCCTATCACATAAATTGTCACACCCAAGCAGATATACTGTTTAACATCAGTATCAGTATCTTACGGAAAAAAAATATAGATGTTAGAAGTCATAAATTAACCATTATTCATGAAGCTGAATATAAAATTTCCAATCAAAATTTCTAAGGGTAGATGGATATGCAGGAAACTTGACTCAATACTTTTTATGAGCTCAATGATCCTCAATCTTCTTCAAACCCTTCATGTCCGTTGTTTCAACTCTGCATCAAAATACCAGAATTGTGTGTTAAGAATCTTGGTTTAAATACAACTTTCGATCACTCAATCATGATTATGGTCTCCCATTTCAAATCACCAATTTTGCCTCCGTTTTTCAAAATGTTCGTCATTTTGCCACACCCATGCATTTGGAGATGCATTTTGATGACATGACAAGTGAGATGCTTATATGACACTGTTTAGATGATTTTTCGTTTAACTCATTTACATGTTATCAAATCTACTGCCGCATCAGCATCTCACATTCTCACTTGGGTGCATCATCAACATTCAGTCTCAAATGCATAAGTGGAGAAATGGTCATCGGTCAGACACTATAAAAATTGGGAGACCAAAATTGGGAATATTACAAAATAGGGAAACTAAAACTGTATGAAAGAAATGCATGAAAAAAGATTGAGATTAAAGAAAAAAGACCAAACATAAAAAATTGCATAAACGAATCTGTTTCAGTGAAGAAAAGTGTGGCCCACATGAAAGACAATTAAGTACCAATTCCAATATGGCAATATGTGACTGTGACACACCAGTTTGTAGATCACATTGCAGCTAGAAAAGCAAAAAAAATCTGGTGTCCTATAGCCATCCTATTGTTTCTTCTGCTAGAGGAAACTAAAGATAAAGTGGTAATCAACAACAATGAAGGTTTTCCCTACCAAGTAAAGTCACCTCCACAGATTAGTCGACACCATAATCTTGTAAATCATGTCTAACAATTACTAATTAAAATCTAAACCCTTGTGTTAATGTAACGATAACCGACTAAAATCTAAACCCTTGTTAATGGTCTGACTTGTAACTTTCCTCAATCGCCTTTTACCTTTAAGTATTAGGCGGACAAACTATAAAATGCAAGTGTTAAATGGTTCAATAGGTATTTTTCACAGCAAAGGAAACACAAAGTTGTAGTAGAGAAAGGAGACACAGCAGAACTGATATATGGTTTAAAACTTACGTTGATCCGATCAACATAATCTTCTGAACTTTTGTGATTTCAGAATCAGTCTGGTTATCCTCAATAAATATTGTCAAGCTGGTCAAGTAATTAACAAGAATCAGAAGTTGCTCCCACCAATTGGATGATAAAAATGGAATGCGCTTTATAAAAGTAGGAAATAAGGAATATAACATACCTACGAACATTTTGAAATTTGACATACTTTAAAAGTACCGGTTTGCCCTATAAGAGAATAAATTAAACAATAGTCATGTTAGATATTCCAAATATGATAAAAAAAAAAAATCAACAAACGACCTTGAGCATAGTTAATGGACATGGGAGAAAACTTATGGAGCACTTACCTTGAGGTTTTCTGGAGACAAAACTAACGTATCACTTGGTGGATAGTCATTGACATTGCTGTCATTATATTAAATCATTAACAAACAATCAGCAACCGATTTAATCACAAGACACAAGTGCTATGAAAACAAACAAATTTTGACCAAACCAAGCTATACCTGAATCCCATGTGTTCCTTGTTGGAAAAGAGCTTTACTGTCTTGGGGCCTAGATAACAACATTGACTCCGATTACAATCATGTCGACAAAAAAAAAAAAACAAAAAAAGTGCAGTAGCAAATTGGTGAAGATCTTATTTGTAGGGTACTGTAAGGTTAGTCATTGAAGTTACTTCCTCCATCTCATTATAAAATTCTTCCAAGGTGATAACACCACTTAAGGAAATGATTAGCTATGTAGATTGTCATACTAAAATCATGTTTTAAGACTATAGAAAATGAGTAGAACATCGCATAAATTTAGAGTGGTTAAAAGTAGCAGTAGGTGTAGTGAAGTAGTTAGGTGAATAGAAAATTTAAATAAATTGGGGTACAACAACAATGACAACAACTAAGCCTTATCCAACTAAGTGGGGTTGACTACATGAATCAAACGACACCATAGTGTTCTATCAAAAACCATTAAAATAAATTGAGGTATCATTGAAAAATTAATAAATAATGTCTTGGTAATATAAAGTGAAAAATTACTTGCCATGAGAAATATCTGAAACAGAACACTTATCATGAGAAGATGAAGTAAGAAATTGACAACAACTTCCATGAAAATATAAATAGTTGATCATTATAGTCACATGTTACGATTTGGAAAACGTTTTGAGCTTAACCTAACAAATACAAGAACTAACTTTACATTCATAAGTAATTTTTCAAAGATCAATTTGATTTGAAGTATTCAAATGTAGGAACTACTTTGTAATATTTGCTAACAAGAAGTAAAGTTTGGACTAAAATCATCAACAATCAACAATTTCAATGACCACCCTCCAGGAACCCACTTGGGTTGGCTTGGTTATATTGGCTTGGGACCTTGGGGTGTGCTCCTCACAAGGTCTCATGTTTGATTATCCCCAGTGCCAAGTTCGGTGGACTAGTCCATACAAAGCTTTGCTCTGGCTTTAAACGGCCCCCAGCAAGTGGACGGTGGGATTGGACCTCTCAAATTAGTCAGTCTTAAGATCAGATACCGAGTTTTCAAAAAAAATAAAATAAAATTACCACATATAGATACCAAAATGGGGATTCACTTTCACACACACAAACACATACTTGACATTGACAAGTCAACACCTCTAATGTTTGAAAGAAAAAAAAAATGACATAATCGAATGTAATCAAATGTTGGTGCTGGACATAGACATGTGTCAAACACTGGAACTGGACACGCCTTCAATCAAAAGTATCAGAGTGTACATGTGGATCTTCCATGTACAATCATATTGGGGGAAGTTGTGGCAATCAGGAAAAAATAAGTTTTAGAAATAATAATGTAGTTTAGTTATGTGATATGAATGAATAAGGATCATATAGTTTTACCTTCATCTTCAGGACCTTTGAAAGCAACGGAATAAAGTTTAATAACTTGAGTGAAAGGAATATAAAGCAAAAGCTGTTCATCAGCATCACTTTCTAGATGCAATCCATCATCTTCTCTATAACCCTAATTTTAATTAAACAAAAAATTAAAGTAATTAAAACATCATAACTAAGTAACACAATAAAAAAGGGTTTTTGGTACTGAACTAAAATCGAACCTGTTTAATAGCGTTGGGGAGAGAGTTATTAGTTTTTTGATTAAGACATTCAACACCAGTCCAATCTATAAAGTCTAAGAGATCAACCTGATTAATTAATCAAAAAAAGATTAGTAACTAGGTTAGAATAATAAAACCCTTAAAATTGAACGATTGTGACGATGATAGTGATGATTAATAGGGTTCAAATCTTACTTGACCCTTGTGAACAGCAGTGGTGGCTGATTCTCCAGACATTGCTCGCTCGATTGATACGATTTGTGCGATATGGAAAAGAGAGAGAAGGAAGAGAATCAAATCAATATCAATGCCAATAACACCACCTACCTCAACCTTTATTATTATTTTATTTTTTTTAAGGGTAAATTTTTTTTTTATCTTGTTTAAGGGGAATAGGTAAAAGATTATATAATGAATTAATTTTTCAAATCTAAACTATTAATATTTGGATTTAACTAAAAATACACATTTATTTAATATAACAAATTTTGAGAAAATTATGGATTTGTAGAAATCATAATGAATTTGGTTAAGAACCTATGTGAATTTAATTATTATGATCATCAAATGAACCTTCATGTTAATTTCAGTTGGTTGTAAATAGTGTGATTTGTGTTAAAAGATGGAGAAATTATTAACTTATAAGTCGGTTTTGTAAAGGTTGAGATTTAAAGTCTAATCACACATGAGGGTCGGTCTAACATGTTTAGAGGCTGAACAAATTTTATTTAGATGCATTTTCAATTTTAAAAAAATAATACAAAAATTATAAGAAAAAAAATTCTTGTTCTAGTGTGCCAAAGGTTCAAACTTTGGTTACGGTTTTAGAGGATATGATGAATACTTCTTGACACATTGAGTTAGACAAACATGTACATATAGTTAATCGGTCATATTATACTATATATTTAAAATTAAATTGATTTGTTTTAGTTTTTTTTCCAACTTTTTGAGGTTAAAACACTAATTTAGCGTCCTTATAAGCTTGTTCAATTGGATGGAACAATGCATTGTAAAATGTGTGGATTGGAGTTCGAATCTCTGTCACTCCACTTATTCATCTTAAAAAGGTGAATTTCTAACCACTAGGTTACTTGACAAAGAAAAACACTGATTTAGTTGCTTCGTCTGTTGTTACAAAAGGATAATTTAATATTCTTTGAGGATAAAAGAGAATGTTACGGTGAACCTTTGGGAGGAATTTAGAATGAGAGAGTAATATGTTTCTTGCTTTTACTTCCTTGGGTTATAAATGACAACCTCTCCCGTTTTTATAGCCTCAAAGAGAGAGTTATGCACACATCAAGATAAATGTATAGACACTTCTTTCTACGACTTACATTTAAAACTATTTTATATATCACTCATATATTTTCTATACCTCTATAATCTAGAACTCTCTTTGGATTGCACCAATTAAATCAAAATAGGCTTAACACTTTATTAGTTAGTTAAAGGCACCAAGTCAAGTTTATAACAACGCCCCCCCTCCCCTTCCCCCCCTCCTTTTCTTAGGTTGAGTAGTTCGACTATTTATCTCTTCAGCTTGTATCTATCTCATTAGTGGCTCGATGTACACTTCTTTCTTGAGAACTCCGTTTAAAAAGGCACATTTCATGTCTATTTGTCGAATTCTTAATTCGTGTTTTGTAACTTTAGAGAATGTGAGTCTTACGGTATCCAGACAAATGACTCAGTAGACACGCCTTATCACAATCAATTCAAAAAATTTGACTATAATCTTTTGTGACTAATCTTGTCTTGTATATTTTGAATGTCCCATGACATTCTTCTTTGCCTTGCACACTCTATTGACATCGGTAGTCTAATGCTCTTTTGGAAGAAAGATTAATTATCGTATATCATTTTGGCTTTTATGTCTTCGTTCATTTCATATCTCCATCTCTTACCCAAGGCAAAATGTGGGATTGTCCATTATGTTTTCTTAGAGATCTTCAAGTCTCCATGGTGATAAGGCTTCTGCATTGTCAAAGAGATCTTGAAGACTTCTTGTATGTATCATGATCTTTTCACTCTAAGTGTCTTCATAAGCGGACAATGTTGGTGAGTAGGGCACGTATTTAACTTCTATAGACGTTTCTTCTTCAAATTCTAAAAATAAATTATATTTCTTATTATGAGGTCCAAAATTCGATCATCCTTCTTCACCGAAGACCGCATCATGACTGATTACAATATTTTTGTTGTTTAGGTTATACAACTTGTAGCCCTTTGAGTTTGGATCAAACTCAATGAAGATGAACTTCTGGTTCTAGTCGTTAAGTTTAACTCTTTTCTCTTCTAAAATGTGAACATAGACTACACTCCTAAAGACATTTGAGTGTGAGATACTAGACTTTCCTTCACTTCATGCTTCCTATGGTGTCTTGCTCTACACACTTCTCGTTGGAGAGTGATTAAATAGATAAACTACAAAAAATATATGTAGTTTCTTACTTTTAGAAAGGAGAAGGTGATGATGCGCTTTTAGTAGGAATCAAGGAGATGATTGAGAGAATACTTTGTTTTTTGCTTTTACTTATTTGTTTGGTTTACAAACGACAACATATCCTCTTTTATAAGCTCAAAGGGGGAGTTCTACGCATATCAAGATAATATTTTACATACTTTAAGGGTTTTGTACACTTCTCTGCACGACTTGTATAATTTTGTCTTTATACTTGTCATCTATTTTATAAACCTCTCTAAAGCCTTTTTAGACTACACTTAACCAAAATGAGCCTAACACTTGATTAATTCAACATACCAAATCAAGTTTATAATCCACGTAAATTACTTTATAAGTTTTTATATTAGATGATACATATACTCACATATCCAATTATGTGTACCTTACTAAAACTAAATAGAATTGACATGGTAGGCTGGTAGGGTCTAACATTCTAACCACTTTTTTCTTCCACAAATTTTAAACTGGAGATCTTACTCAAAGAATTCAAGTTCTCTTCCACTCAAATCAATGTAGAATATTGGTACCAAATAGAGTATATGTCAAATGTTACTATTTTTATTTCAATTATTTTATGTGATAAGTGCAAGGAAACAATAGTGCTCTGAGTTAATAATATGTAGGGAAGGTATATGTTTACATGGGTATATAAGTACGTATACAAAACAGGAAACACCATATGATACAATAGTCATCATCTCCAAATGACTGAACCATGGCTTTATTTCTATAGGCTATAATGAGACTGTATATTTATATTACACAAAAATCACAACAATCAAATAAATAATTCACAAAATTAAACTAATATATTCCCATCAGACTTCCAATAATCATGAAGTTCAGCACAATATCACACACCATCTCTGCATCCTAACTAGCTCCACATAACCATACCCGTTGAAATCAACAACACAGTGATCCAATGGAACCTTCCTCCAAAAATTGAGCTTGCTGGGGAATACCAAATCAGACACACCATTAGAAATCAATTTTGTTGAAACTTCACAGTAATAGTAATTTTATACAATTTGATCCATAAGAAAACTAGCAAAATTTCAAAATAATAATCCTAAATTTAAAAATCTTGAACCACATTAGTCCGTTGGTAACAATTTGTGTTAGGGCTTGAAAATTTAACATTAATAACAAAGAAAAATAGTGCAAGATGAGAAGAAAACATAGGCACGGAGTCTAATCTTACCATGACTGTCAACATCTCCTGTTGCATTTGAAACTTTAATTCCAAGTCTGGAACAATCAGATCCAAGAGTACCTTCAAAATTTTAAGTCCACCGAGATATTAATCCATGTTTAGTCAATGTTCTTCTTTTTCTAACATTTGTTGCCATTGTCAAAATAACTGAATAAATAAAGATTTAAGGATGCTTACATTCACTGTAACAAGGGAAGACAGAGATATTGAGAAGATTATAATAATTGGGGTTGCATTCACATATGTGTGTATGTGTCTTGTTCTTGGTGCATTCTCCTTCTCCACAATATGCCCAATAGCAAGCTACAAAAATATTTTTTTATTTGCATAGCTATAGTTAGTGTGAACTCAAACTTTATCATTGTAAATTTCTCTTATACTACCAATAAATAAGAAAGCATCACCAAACTCATGAAACCTTTTTGTGCATAAAATATGAAGAATGTACCCAAAAAAATTATGAACCTTTTGAATTGATAATTAAATTTTTATGTATAAAGTGTTAACGAACTTCAATTAAGGTTAAATTGTTCCGAAGAACACAAGTTCAAATTATAACTTTAGCAAGACTTTACTTATCTCATGAATGGATTCTGAATAACCAAAGTCAACAAAGAGTTGAGTAGCGTTACACTTACGATCAAAAGCTGAAAGGTTGCGAGGTAAAGTCTTCTCTGGAACTGGAGGAGGTGCTGGCTGGCAACCATAGTTCAAGCTACCTGCAAGTTAAATGATATAATAGAGCAGATTTAGGTTAAGTTTTAAGTTTTTACCTTCATAAAAATGAATTACAAGTTAATGAGTAGTAAAAATATATTTATTTGAGTTAGTAGGAGGAAAAGAGATTGAGATTTACATTGAGGAATGACACATGGAAGAAAGCTAGTAGCAAATATATCATCATCTTCATCTTGGGTTCGCTTCCAGCCAGAATCACATTCACAAACAAAGTTCAAAGGGTAACTTGAATTCACCACACAGTTTCCTTTCCCACACTCCACTTCTTCACAAACCTTTTCTGCAATTAATATATAGATGATCATATTAGTATGCAATAATTCACTAATATCATGTAAATTGTTTCCATGTATATATGTGACTTAGATATATAGGTAGATGTTAATGACTTATTTTTCTCTTGAAAGATGAGTTTGCGTACCAAGGACATCATCAAATAAATCCCCTTTGGCAGCCATGGGCAATAGTAACATGAGAACCATGGCTATAAGACCCAACAACTTGAAAGAACCCATTTGGTAATGTCACAAATAGTATAGAATTGGAAAGTAAGAAGAAGATGATGTACTATAACAATGAGAATTAAAGGGTGTATGATTGAGAAAGGATTTGAATGTGTCCTTGTATATATAGTAAAGAGGGTGTTTTTTGTGACGTGTTTTTATTGTTGGTTCATAGGTTTTTTCTTACACGTCTTTATTATTCTATTCTTATTTAATGATATAGTAGCAATATTAATATTATAGCTTTTTTTTCTAATTTTTTTATTATAGCTTCTAGTCTTCCAAATTTGAAGTTTTTTTTTTTTTTTTGACTGGGAAGGTTGAAGTAGTATTTGTGTGATAGCATCTGACATTCGCATAAAATTTATTGTGTTTCACATATACTTGATTTTTGTTTAAATGTATTATGTAATTTAAGCTATCATTTCAAAAAAAAAAAAAAAAACAAGATGTTTGTACCCAAAAAAAGAAGAAGTCGGTACTAATTCGGGCTATCACAATTAGCTATTAGTTAATCTGTTTTTTTTTAAGAAATTGAAGTATTTTTATTAAAAACTTCATAATTAATTAAACACTTCAACTTCTTTATCAAGTGCAATTTTATTAAGTACAAAGTATAATGAAAGAAATTAGAAATTTGATTAGTATTATTTATATTTTGTTATTTATATATTTTACTATGGCATCATAGAAAGAGTACGTTGAGCATATTGCATCAATATTAAAATGGAAAATGATTTTTAGACACTCAAACCTCAATTTATCACTAGAGAGAAAGAAAGAAAGTGATGTGATAAATGTAGTAAATTGGTGATGTGATATGAATATAAAGATAGAGAGAAAATGAAGTGTTGAATTAGTGTAGGAAAATTGAAGGTGTACAAAAATAATTGCTTGTTAAAATTACATATTTTCATTGCAAAAATATGATCAAAATTTAATTTAAAAGAGTAAGAGACTTTAATTTGCCACACAAATAGCTTTGTCAGTCGTCACACATGAAAGAAAAATAATTTATATTTTAATCACCTGATGTTTTCTATTGCTGCCCCGTATTTCAAAGTAAATTTAAGTTCTTCTTATCTAGAAGATTAAAAAGTAAACACAGGCAACTTTTTCTTCTAAATAAATGGTCTAGTTCTAGGAAAAATAGACGTCAACATAGAGGACCCTAAGAATAATCGAGGATGAGTCCTATCAAAACCACATTTTTCACCAAATTAGTTATGATACTATTGTAGCCTGGCCGGTTGATATGAATGGCCGTGAAATATGATTTAGGAGTGGTTAACTTAAAATTTAATCCTTCAAAAGAACTTTTAATTTTTTTTGACTAAGTCAGAGCCATAAGAGCAACGGCATAGATTAGAGTCAAATCACAAATATTTAAGTTATATTGATGCACTCATGTTCAGGATTAACATCTAGAAACCGATGAAGTTAACAACCATGGTTGACCATCTACCTCTTATTCTTTTTCTACCATGATTCTTGAGGGTGATGGGTATTTGCATTTGCGTACGAAATAGCACAAACCAATTATGCGTGTGTATGATCTACACAATTAAGAAAAGGTAAAAACGGTCAGACCAGGATATTATTTATATACATTATTTGTATGAGAACACCTCATGAGCAAATGTGAGCATATTTTTATTGCATGCATCAATATCCTTGGTACGTTTATAAAGACTTTGATATATGAAACCCCATAGATTGGTCTGCGTACATTTCTAGAGACTTGATGGAATATATGGACTACTAATCCACCATTACACTACAACAATAAAAAACCAAAAAACTTTTATACATGTCACCATTTCTAATGTGTTATTTGTAAATCAAAAGACATGGACCACACTTTATATGTTTATATTTTATTTTTCATCTTTTACTACTTTCACACATAAAAATCAAATAACATCGTATTTCACATCAAAACTTTAAATCAAATATCATTTTAAAAAATGGCACGTTCTCTTGTGTATCTAAAGATTTATTTATTTATTTTGATGATGTTTAAAAGTCCCTAATTGAGAATTATACTTTCCCCATTTCTCACTATCACAATTCACAAGGCTACCCTCCTCACATTCCAAACTCTTACCCTGAACTCCATTTTCTCTCAATCTTTGTTTGCATAGAATCTCTCTTGCTTGCCTCAAATCTTTTTCTGTCAAGCTATACTCACCCTCAAACCCTTTTTCTCTTAAACTTTACTTGAATTAAAATACATTTATGTAACATCACAAAAAATAATTGTGAGAGAAATTAATCAATGATATTCTCACAAATTGAAATGAACTATAAAGTTTTGTTTTTGATAAAATGTAAAACTTTTTTTTTATCAAATATGTAAAACTTGTTTATTATCTTAAAAAAGAAACTATTGTTTAAATAAATCATAGTTATTAAAAAAATAACATTTTTTTCATGAAAAGTTAAATACATTTAAGTGCACGGATACAAGGGTTAAGATTCCAACCTGCTCCCTTTTCTGAATAGGAATTATTTGGACATAAAACATCTATAACAACAATTATACAAGAGTCAGACAGGTATTGTAGCCATGAAAATATTTATGGTCTGCTTCATACATTAGTTAACGAACTTTAGTCATAATTACTCGGTAAGGTGGAAGAAAAGGGTAATGAAAAAAATGACAGCCTACAAAAATCAGCTGGCTAAATGCTCCCGTGTGATTGAAGAAACACCAGAACTCAATAAATGACTACAGTGCATACCTATAGCAGTTTACGGGGATTCTTCTGTGTTGTTAGTGTTCCCTTTGAAGCTCTTGCTCAACCAGATAGCAGTTTCTCTTGGAGAAACTTTCTCGGGACCAAATGGTTTCAACAAAACTCCTAGTTCATCATACCTTGCTTGCTGGAGCAATCTTGCACTAAATTCAAGCAAACCTTCTAAGGCTTCAGCCCTTTGTTGGAAAGATGAAGTGTCAAACTGACGGCGCTGCAAGTCTGAAGATGTGTAGCTTGATGCACCTGCCGTTGCATTTTGATCAGAGGAACCACTTTTATCTTCATGAATTTCCTTTAACATGCTGCGCTTGATTCCCTGCCAATCATCCGTAGAACTAGGCTTAACAGAGGCTCTATCACATACCTCTATTGTGCATTTGTCTATCACAGTTGAATGAGATGGGAATCCTGAGGAACCTTGTGCAGAGGTTGACGTCTTATTGACAGGGAACAAACAATCATCATATGATGATAATGGGAATTCAGCTATCCTATCGATACGGGGAGAGTTAACTGAGATATCAGGTGAAGACACATGGCTAAGCAAACCAACACTCTTCCTGGAAGGTTCCTGAATACCACCCCTTGTTGACAAAGGAAATGATGCTCTGCGATTTGTATGAGCAGATTTTGTGATGCTGTGTGAAACAGGAAGCTGCAACCACGGTTTAGAAAGTCAGGCATTGTGTAAACTTGTAAACTTCATATTTTGGATAAAGTAAATTCACTTATGACCAAATATCACCCCTCGCTATTTTGAATATTACGATATATTCTTAATGCATATTATCATATTTTATCACCGGACACGATTGTCAAATGTTAATTTTTTATATAGTTTAATATTACTTCTACAATTAATATCCTATTGTTTTCTTTTTATATTTTATAAAAATATTTGAATTTGAATACAGAGAATTTAACAGAAGTATTAAACCCAGAATTAACTTCTCTAATGGTGCACGTACTGTTTTATGAATTGATATAAATGGATATAAATGGTATAATCAGAGCTATCTAGCAGGAAAATTAAGTGTAAAAGCTGTGTATGTTGATGATTAAAAAAAAGCTTGTGATTTTTTGTATAAAACAAATGAAAAGGATAAAATTAAAAGCTAATTACACAACAGAGGTTTCTGTAATATAATGCTAACAGTATTTGTAATATTAAAAACTAGGAAGAATGTTCTTGTCTTTTGATTTAATCAAATATAAATACCCCAATCTTTGAAAAGTACCATTAAAGGTCCGGGAGTGGACCATTTTTAAACAAACCATTTAACAATGCGACAAGCTTAAGTTTCTTTCATGAATAAACTACGTGGTAAACATATTCCTCTACCCCAAACTAAAAGGAAAAAAGAAAAGGCCAAAGACACTTGAAATACTTACAGTTTGCTTTACTACCTTACGATTGTTAGAGGATTCCATTGATTTTCTGTTGGTGCTAGAAACTTTTGATGAAGTGAACTTTGGAGCCTTAGCAATACTAGAAGTTCTGGAAACAACAGGTTTATGGACCGACTTCAGGTCACGGCTATCACCTGTACATAATTCTGCTAACCTTTGATTCAAGTGATCAGGAGTACAACCTATTTCTAGGGTAGAGCATACAGAATCTTGATCAGCTCCAGATACGCTAGGATTTAGAGTGCGGTCGTTACTGTAAGAATAGCGCTTATCCCTAACAGTGTCTTCTGGAACTAAAAATCTAGTTTTCTTCGTGTACTTTGACTCTTGCCAATGAGCAGGCAATGTATTTCGCCTGGGGCTATTGAGTTTGAGATGGATCTTTAGAACATAAGATTGAAGATGTGGGTGCCCAAGAAGCTCAGAAGCCTACCACAGGAAGTAAAACTTAAAATGAGAAAATAGGTTCATGTGACAGATCAAATTTAAACTCGCATGGTTGAGCATAGCATGATATCTACCCAGAGTTAAATAGAAGAATGGATGTTATAGGATCATGTAATCTTGAAACAAAATTTGAGGAATGCATGGTTAAATTTCATGCTTGTTCTTCAGATGATAGTATAAATGACCATCTTTTTTAGACACTTGGTTCAACTAAAAAAAATGAAATAGTGGTGCCATTGCATTGCACTATCCAAGGTCAAAGGAGAATTATACATACACTGGGCCTCAGCTCTGGATTTTTCCGCAGCATGCTTTTAACCAGACTTCGACTGCCAAAAGGAAAGACAAATGACTCAACCAATCATCAATCATACAATCTAAAATTTTATAGTACTAATAATTGATTGCTATATTTTAACAAGAAACGCCACATTGAATTATAACCCACTCCTTTTAACTTCAGACACTATGATTGTTAAATGCTTAATTTCGCAGCATAAGACATTACAATTTACAATACACTTTGCAAATGGAAAGATTAACCACAGTAACTCCATGATAAGGATAAGGACTTACAATGAACTAGAATATTTTGTTGGTAGCGGAGCCACTATGGACTTACTAATCTTGATAATCAATGCTTGTATATCCTGTTCAAAGAAATTGAAAGATAATAAGCTAATCAAATAAAACAAGTTTGCATAGAAGATATGAAAACAGTAAAGCGTAAGATTTCAATTATTTGAGACAGAAGTATAACCATGCAGCTGATAATGTAGTTAAACATCATAGTTGAAAAAAAAAATGTTCAACAAGGTTACAGAAAGAAAGTTATATGGATTTAAGCCTAGAGGTCAGCCAACACAACACAAGATCCCCATCCAAGCATTGAAATCTGATGATAGTCAAATTGATAAGCAAATGTGTTTATACAACACATCCTGATAGTGAATATAAAGATTGAAGATGTGGGTATAAACTTCAGGGGGATGTGTTGTATAAACTTTAGGGGGATCTTTAGAACATATGGTTGAAGATGTGGGTGCCCAAGAAACTTACAAATGCTTTGAATGCAGGCTTGTGTCCTGCCATTTCGTATATACAACATCCTGGATAACCGATTTCAGATATTATACATACATAATAAACCAATAATAGATAGTTTATGGAGAACAAATAATCATAACAAAAGTACTAATTACCCAAGGACCAAATATCTGACTTAGAACCATAAGGTATATCAGCAAGGAGCTCAGGGCACATGTAGCTAGGAGTTCCCACAACCTACAATACAAGACAATGATTAATTCATGATTAAATGTAATCAATGTCAGAAAGATGGATTCATTGAAGCATTACACATTACTTACAGAGGAAGTAAGATCATCAGAAGTCAACATTTTGGCAAGTCCAAAATCACCTGATTCATCATTGACCACTTGTAAGAAAAATTTCAATGATCTATATGGCTATACCTTACTTAATGAACCATAGAATAGAAATAACATACCCAATCTTATGTCACGATCTTTCGTCAAGAAGATATTTGAACACTGATGGAATCATGTAATTTCCTCATTAGTATATAGCTTAATAAGATTTAAATGCAAATAGAAATACCACTTTTATGTACAAAGAGAAATCTGTTACAAACCTTGACATCGCGATGAAGAATGTGATTCATGTGCAAGTAGTCAAGTGCCATAAGAAGTTGAACGAGCCACTTGCAAAGTTTCTGAAAACAAATGATCCTTTTTAGAATTTAAATGCAATATTTCAAATGTTATATTCACTCGTCAGAAATCAAAATATCAGCAAGGAGAAAAAGAGACACTAACCTCCTCGGGAAACAGAACACCATTAGTCTTCTTTATAGCTTCCGCCCTGGGTTACATAACAATGTAATTCAAATATTTCATGCTTTCAATTCATAGAAGCTGAAAGAAAATAGAACTATAAAATATACATCAGAAGAAGTCAAGAATAGAGACTTACATATCTCCACCCTCACAGTAACCTATAATTATGCAGACATAGCAACCCTGAGAAGGAAGAGCCAAAATAGGTCAATACTTGAAGTTTAAATGACAAAAAAAAAAAAAAACAAGACGTTTCAGCCACTCTTATAACTAATCAACAAAATGGAAAGATGTAAAAATTAAGATGCAATATACCTTTTCTACCCATGAATCTTTATACTCCACAATGAATGGGTTTCGTAATTTAGAGATAAGCTCCATCTACACATGCCATAAGAAACACATTAGAATCATCTTGAATCATATCCACAGACAATTTCACAACAAGCAATGTGGTCAACATAAGTTTTCATGAAGTTTACTGCTTAATGTAAATATTAAGGTTAGAAACCTATCTTTAGACTCTTTAGCATCTAGCGAATGAAATTTCTCAAGAACTACAACACAGATGCACAAGGAAACATGCAGCATGCAGAGGAAAATATTTTACAATACAGCAAAACAACACAAGATAATAACGCCATGTTTGTATAAACGGCTTAATTTGCAGCTTATGGCATAAGCGCTTATGTATGGGCTGTTTTATAACAACAGATAAAATAAAGTTAAATTATCTTCAGATAAGCTATAAGCTGTTTTCATAAGTTCTCCGAAACAGTCTCACAAGTGCTTATGCCAGAAGATAATATCAAACATGACCTAAGTCAGTTCACTAATTCAATCACGACTAAGAAGCACGAACCTCCTGGTGAGCAGATCTGCGAGACCGCTCCGTTTGGCGGGCAAGTCTAATCTTCTTCAACACATATCTACATAATCAAAACCCATCATTAAAAAAAGCATTCCTAATAATGATACATAAGATCTCATACATCATAATTTAAGGAAGCAAAAAAAAAGCCAAGGTAGGCTCCATTTCTTACTTTTTCTTCTCATGTTTATGTCTCACAAGAAGAGCTGAACCAAAAGCACCTTTTCCAATTTGCTCAAGTACTTCATACTGCTCCATGTCATCAATTTAGTAAAAAAAAAAATCCCTCTCTTCAGTACAAACCAAAACAATTGTGTTAGTCAAGATATGCATATACTTTGTACTCATCAACATAACATTTTTCCTTTTCACCTCACTTATGGTAGAATAAGATAAGTACTACACAATGTAATCAAACCCGAAAATAAACCAAAATCAGTAATCTGTCACATAATTTAGACAAAAAAAATTACTAAGTTTAACACTTCTAATTACAGTTTAGCATAAAGCATATTCCCTCTAGTCTCAAATATAAACAAATAATTTTTTTTAGGTTCGTTGAATAACCGATGTATCTGGTCTATATTATTGCTAATATAATCGATAATTAACAACAGATCCCTAAATTTGAATAATTAGTGTTCTAAGTTCAAGCATAAAAATGATTCACATAAACTAGTACTAGTATCTTTAAGTTTCCATTTATAGGAATTAACCTAGTGAAGCAGTACCAACTATTTGAGAAAATACTGAGATTTAGATTAACTAACTATGTGTTGCTTTCTCAACTACATTTCATAGAAACACACGACATAGCAATAAATTAAGCAGTAATGAAAATAACTAGCAGAAAAAATAGTTACAGTTCACAGATCAAAAAGTGCAGGAAAAAAGTCAAATGCAGAAGAATTTAAGAAGGAAAAATTGAATTAAGAATTTGATAAAAGAAATATGAAGGAAGCATGGAAATAAGTTGAATCAGTTGGAAAATTGGAAGGAAGAGATGAAATGTACCTAAGTTGTGTGAGTCGGTGGAAGCAAGAAAGAGGAAGAAGTTGAAGAAGATGAATGGATCGGAAGAATTTGAAATGTAGATGGAAAGAAGAAGAGTTAGAGAGTGGAGAATGAGAAGTTGAAGAATGGTGAAGGAGTTGAAAAACGACACCGTTGTTCTGGGAGAAGAAGAAGTAGATGAAGTTGTAGAAGAAGCTCTTTCGCCATTCTCGTTCTCAGAAGGAAAAGACAAATTCGGAGAGAGAAATGGAGAGAGACTACATTACATTTATTTATTTAGTATTATATTTTCAATAATTAATTTGATATCCACGAAGTGATGAACCTCATCTAAAACTTATGAGTTTAAACGAAGATGTTCAACTTAATAATAAGACATTATATATATATATATATATATATATATATATATATATAAAATCAGGATTCAAACTTCAATCATAATGTTGGATTGAATAATTTAAGTATTTTTTATCGGTTGAATTAAAATTTGTGGACTAGGAAAAGCACAAGTGGTGTTGTGAATGGTTGAGAGGGTTTTGTTTGAGGCTAAAACCAGTGTCCCGTGAGGGGGGGGATATTTTTTTACTTTAGCATGATGTAAAGGGTGAAAAGGAATGGGAGTTGATGAAGGAAAATGATGTGGTGTTGAATTACTACTATTAATTAATTTAAAGGAGAGTGAAACATTTATTACCCGGTAAATGAAATGAGAGTGGGATGGGACGCTTTTGTTTCCTGTTTTGTGAAAAGAAGCATAAACCAAGAGAAAGCAAAAGACTTGAAAGGTGGGTTGTCTACTTGTCTCACACTCACACTGCTCCCACTCTTCTCGTGATTGTGACTATAGTAAACATTCTCAATTTATTTATATAGAGAAACGTTAACGAGTGTGTTAGATATTCTCAATTTGTTTTAAGAGAAACATTAACAAGTGTCTTTATGACATTCTTTAAGAACCATAGGTAATAAATATGTATATAATTAATGTGTTGAAAATTGAAATGCTTAAAGAGTGTCTCGGTGACACTCGTTAACAAAACTCTTGTTTTGATCATAATGAATTAATAAAATCACGATGACCCGTAATTTTGGAAGTTCCCCCTTCGTCCTTAATTATAAGACTACTTTTAAAATTTTGCTAAACTTAGAGAAGTCGTTGTAATTCTACATAAATTATAGAGTATTGTTTTTGTAAAATTACGATAGTTCATCATGATTTCAATCAACTTACTGTGACACTAAACATGCATGTAGCTTCAACAAAATCAGTGTCATTGTGATTTTATCCGACTCATCGAAATACTACTTCCTTCGTTCATAAATATGTGTTTAGTTTGATTATGTGTACTATTACATAATCTATTTTGACAGTATTTTTTACTTCTGTTTAAAGACAGGATGTTCGATTTGTCTTAATGAATATTTTCAATAATCAACTTTTTGTAATTTTTATTATAGATAATTAAATATTTAAATGGTAAAAAATGTGCATTGATATGTATGAATATGTATTTAAGAATGAGTGGAGTAGTAGTAGTACCAAACATACATTATAACAAGTATTGTTTGAAAAGTATTATTGTCTCTGTTGCATATAATAATGAGTGACTTGTTAGACCATTTTAAACGTATTAATAAAAGAGATGAAATAATATGTTTACTGAATCATTCTTATCAAGTATTTCTGTCTTTACATTTATCAATAATGTGTTGGTGAAATATATTGACTTGTAAGTGAAACAAGTAATATTAATTAGAGAGTATAATTAAAAAATATATTATCAAGTATTTATTATTATTATTTTTTTATCCAAAGTCATAGTTCAACTGGAAAAATGCTGAAATTGTTAGGTCGGATGCCATGACCGGGGTTCGAACCCCGGTACCTTCACTTGTGTGTGTGAGTTTATAATGACTTTGTCATTTCGTCTATCTACTATAAAAAAAAAAGGGGGGTCAATTTTTTAAGGACAGATAGTCCACTTATAAAGAGACGGGGGGGAGTGATCAATTAAATTGAACAAACAACTATTTTAGTCATTAAACGTGTGAGGCGTTGTCACTATTGTCCATAAATATACCTCTTTGCAAACACATCTCTAATACCTCTGCAAACATGATCTCTCTCTCTGACTTTGTATCACTCAGAAACAAACTCAGCTTTATTGTAAACGGGCAAGTAGTGGCAACAACCTTTTATTTAAAAAGGGATCTACAGAGACATTAAATACACAACTCCTTAATAGACTAAGTTAGGTCACGATATTCGAGAAGACAATGTAGATTCATACTAAGTTAGAAAATTTGTTGTAGACTGAACGACTTTGTTGAAGCCAAAAAAAAACCCAGTGCAAATGACTTAGGAATCATATACCTTGTGGGGAGTTCAGTATATAGCCGGTTAAGCAGAACATGTTATGGTGATTGTAATCGGTAGATTATAGCAGATTAAATTCTCTAATGCACTAAGGTAAAATCTCTCGTTAGAGGAGACCAGAGGTAACATTCGGTTAGATTGTGAACTGGTATAAACATATCGTGTATTTTCCTCTTCCTTTCTCTCTTTATTTAGATGTACAAAGTTATATGTGGTTTAATTATAACTATACTTTATTTCTCAGTAGCGTTGAGTGATTCGATAAAGAAAACTACGTGTTAGGAAAACATGTCAAGGAAGATATATCTAAAAGATCTTTCATAACATGCTTTTTAAAAATAAATAAAAAATGATCAATATAATTTAAACCTCATTTCTCGTGATTCCTCCACTTTCAATTGGTATCAAAGCTTTGATCTCTCGAGTATGCACTTAATTGTGTCTGAGTAAAGATCTTCAATGGTTGAAAGTTGAAACATTTAAATACAAAAGTTTTTTTTTGTTGAAAGAATTTAAATACAAAGGTTTGAAATGTTTTAAATTTTCTATTTAATCCATCTTATTTTTCAAAAAGTTTTCAAAACTACTTTATTTTTCTTTCAAATCTTGGATTGATTGATCAAAACAACATTTTGTTTTCAAAAATATTTTGCTTGCTTTTCAAAACCTTTTTCTTAAATATTTTTTAATGATATCTTGAGGTGTGAAGTCATTCATCTAACTCATAAAAACACTCACTGTTCATCATGTGTCTTTAAAGTGCAAGTTAACATGATCTTAAAAAAATTTACTTTTAATATAAATTCTTAAAAATAAGTGTACTCTTAAAACTCTATCCCACATACTTGTTTGACGACCGACTTCTCATTCTCATGTCCTTCTCCCTATATAATTATCTATATGGTCAATTATTAGTTATTACATACATCACTTGACACTTTCTCACACATTATAAATATACAAGTGTTAATAGTCTATTATGAGAATCAAGAAACCGTAGCAAATTCAAAGCATGTGGAACAGCATATCTTAATTTTCATCTGAAAAAGAGATATGTATATGCTACTCCAATAAAACAAACCAAAGTCATATCCAAGACTAATAATTTTCTAATATGGGAATAGAGTCCGGGAAGCATAGTGGGACACATACCTTTGATGCTCAGATTTATCACTCCCTTATATCTCGATCTTGAGTCTCAAGTCTCAACCACCTCTTCCTAATCACAAGTCCCTGTATCATTCGGTGCTTTCTCTCCTCTTTCCCATCTATTTTTTAATTGATTTTTCTTTTTGGTTGATAATTTTTTTTTTATTGAAATATCTAGGTTCTATTGTACTTTCCTAGTATATTTTATAAATGGGTTTTTGCTAGCAGACACCTTTTATGAAGGTGTCTTTTAACAAAGTTATAACTAAAAAGTGAAAATCACACATTGAGGTGTGAGTTGCTAAAAGACACCTTCATAGGTAATTTATAACAAAACCTTTTATAAATAATCTTTCTTATATAGTAGAAGTATAATTTGTATTTTGCAAGAACACACTCATCAGTTTTCATGAATGAGTATTTTAGCAACATATATTTTAAGGTGTATTTATCAAATTTTTAACTATCACTTACCAACACACTCCTTCTAAAATTGTTTCCAAAAAAAAAAAAAAACACAATCCTAAAAAATGTATTATGTGTTCTTACAAATGCCTATAAGAGTTGTTTATTACACCTAGTAATTTTTTTAATGCATGTTTTTATCGACATCACCTTAGAATGTATTTAATCATTTTTTAGTTATAACCTACTTAAACACTCATTCATAAAAATAAAAAAAATATTGTCTAATGTGCACAAGTAAATTGATATTTTTTATTGGATCAATAAGTCACATTATATCACATTTTATCTTTTTTTGAATCAGCAAAATATTATTAACCAATAAATCCGTGCAAGACGCACTAATAAGTTCGGGTGGAGAAAAAAAACAATACAAGAGGAAATCGGTTGCCACAAAACCCGGCTCAAACAAAAACCCCTTAAAAAACCACCCAAAACCAAAAACACAGCGCTGGTCCTATTGAAGAAAAAACCAGCAGCAACAGCTGCACGTGGCGAAAATTTATTCAAATGCTAAAATTTATTGATTTAATGGTAGAAACAATATATACATGGCGAAAGCCTCATGTAAATTATAGACGATATATATTATTATTATTTTGATTAGTCAAAACTTGGACACTAGCTTTTAACTTGTTAAGTTCTTTTACCTTGAATTGTTGAGCTTTAAAATTATAATCTATAAAAATAATTTATATTAAAAACAATCACATTGTACTCTTTATATTATACTCAAATCATTAAAAGTAATAATAAGAGATGAATATATTTTTTGTTCCTCTAAATGATTAAAACTATATGAAACCGACGATGCTGTAGGATTTTAGGCACTAAATTAGCACTGCTAGTGTTAAAAATTGAAGGGGTGCCCAGGCTCCGCCACTGCATATAGATTTTCTAACTTACATTCACCTATTTAGAAGAAGTACATTAGTAAAGTATAATTCCAAAATGGTTAATTACACCGAAAAGTGTCGCTTGCTAAAAAGGCCTTATTTCTTATAATGACTCTTACATGCATTTGCTAAATTTCACACATTCTCTTTTTATTAAAAAATTTGTTTGCAAATTATTACTAAAAACAATTTAATTTATATACACAATCAATGCAAAAGAAAATACACATTTATCCAATTGTATGTGTAAATTTTCTTTTACACCGTCCGTATTCATTAATTAAATTAAACTAAAAAATTGTAAGATACACTTAAAAAGATGTATGTCGATAAAATACTACTTTCAAATTTTGTTTAACATAAAATAACTTTTCTATCAATAAATCAAAAAGTCACGTTATACTTTATTTAATTTACCTCAAATTTATTGATTAAATGATAAAAATTAATTGCAAGAATTGTATTCTTACACTCGAGTAATGATATTTTGACAACCATTTTTAACAACTTTGATGATAACTCTCTCACATACTTTCATTGTAATTTTATTCTCTCTTTATTGTTATTATCCAATAAAAAAGAAGGAAAAATGTTATCATTCAAACTTGTTTGAAATTGGATCTCAAAATCATAGCTAGTTGGTGTATTGACTGTATTCTATAATTAAAACTTTTAGATTCTTCTGTGGATTGTGGAGGTGGTAGGTGTCGTGTTTGTCAGATTGTGTCCCGTGGTTCATCTGCATTCTCATACTCTAATAATTGTTGTCAAGTACACTTCAAAAAATTACATAGGATATTAAATTAAAATAAACATGTGCAAGTGTAATTCCTAATTAGAGTTACACTAAGCTGACTCTCCTTTTAAAATGAATATAATATGCTTATAATAGTATAATGAACTCGGATTTAACTCAAGTCTAAGTACATAACACTGTTCCCTTTCTTCCAAACATTGCAGGCATGGCTTCATTACCATTAGATGGGATGAAAGAAAAATACAAAAAAAAAATACAATGTGTTTGCATTGTTTGGCATCTACTCGCAAAATTAAAAGGGAACAAACATTGTTAGGGATTATTAGCTGTATCTAATAGAAGGTTCAAATGGGTCATCAATGAAAGGACGTTGTTTCTAGGAAGAAGCCGAGTTTTAATTTTAATTTAAAGATGGAATTTTTAAATGTTTGGAACAAATGGTCGAGGCCACTTTATTCTTTGAAAAGAAACATAAGCTCAAATTAAGGAACATCAAAAGAACAAAAGACGTTTACAACAAGTAAGTTATTTGTATGTTGGGACGGGCGCATAAATTTTGGGTAGCTGCAGCTCTATGTATTTTTTTTTTCTTTCTTTTCAAATAGTTTAGTGGTTAGAATTTAAATTTTAAAGTGAATAAACAGGGTGGTTGGAGTTTAAATCTTGACTGCTATATATAATAATACATTTTCATTGCCTTTGTTTATGGCGACTATCAACGGTTGTAATATGTATGATTAAAAAAAAGTCATTTTGACCTCTAAATCATGGAGAAGAAGATTTGTGTGATGGGAGGATAACATTGAGAGATGGGGAGAGAAGAACATTAGCTATGAAAATACCAATTTTTTTGGGAAAAAAAATGGACGGTTGGTGGTGCCATTGAGATAGAGAAGAAGGACATATGAGTGGTTTGGTTTTCTTTTAACTATTGAATTGAAGTGTAATTTTTTTTTTTAAAGAAGCTGAAACGAAATATATTAACCAAAGCTTAGTCTCAAGCACAAGGAGTGCCGGGGAAGAACTAAGATAAAAGAAGTATGTGTTACATCAGGTTATCAAAGGTAAAAAAGCGATAAAGCCATAATGCAGGCACGCTTAAAATACATATGGTAAGTTAAGTTAAGTGATAACTCCCAAACATAAAAGGGGACTAAGCTATCACATGTGGTAGTTAAACGCAAAATTAGAATGATTTGCCTTCAACCACCAGAATGTTTGGAGCTTAATTTTATCTGGATGATTGAGTTTCCCTTTTGTTGAAAAACTTTAGCATTCCTGTCACGCCAAATAGTCCAAACGCAAGAAAGCCAAATTAAATAAAAAGCAGAACAAATGTTTATTGAGAAGCCACCCCCAACGATAGAAAAAGAAGAAAGTGGTCCTTTATTCGAGATGGTTTGGCTGAAACCACTCCGAGCCAATTACAAATTTCGTACCAAACTTGTCCAAAATAGTCACATGTCAAAAACAGATGATCAAACCTAACAAAAACATGTCCGCCACAGTTACCACATTTCCAGATGTGAATTGAAGTGTAATTGTTTGACAAATCACAAAACAACTAGGTTGACTGATTCACAAAGAGAGTACGTCTAGTAAAAAAAAGAGGGTGTATGAATTTATTCCACGTAGTACTTATGATTTTATATATGTTGAGACTCTTTTGATAATTTACACCTTAAAATCAAATTTGGTTCAAACTATTCAAACAACATCAATTGGTGAAAATCACCTTTCTATAAATATGTCCAAACATAATAAATTTAGTGTTTGTTTGGACCGGCGGTGGAAAAGTTCCAAACGTGTGTTTTTCTAAATGCTACTATTAGTAGCTTCTTCTTTTTCACCGTTGGGAATGAGCCAAACATGAGTTTTTGGTAGGTTAACACTACCCCAAACACACACTTCGGTTCAACTCACTTTTTTTCAAAATCAATTTTGTCAAACATAATTCTCGTCACTTGAGAACCAAACATACTATAAGTCTCCTTTAGCACACCTTATGTTAGAGAGGTTTATTTTGTGTTTAATATAATTTTCTTAGCTTTTAAAACAAAATACATCTGAAAATACTAAATTAACTAAATAAAAACATATTTAAAGATCAAAACGTTAAATAAAAGGGAAAATTAAGTCTTTTTTTCTTTTTTAGTTTTAATGCACGTAAGACTATTATAGCAATATCTTATATTTCTGAAAAGTAAAATCAATTTTGTTTTTTATTTTAGAGCTTGTAGTAGGCCTCCATAAACGTTAGACTTCCAATGTCTAATGAAGAGTGGAGGAGATGCTGTGGATTAGAAATAAATAATAAACCATGAATACTAAATAAGACAAATTTAATATTTGAATTTCATGTCACATCCCGTCATGTTTTTACAATTTCATGGGCTTGGAATGGACAAGACTTTTTAGCTTTATAAGATGAGACGAGTGCTTGGGTTTCATTAAGGCTATGTTTGGATGACATGAGAAAGTAAGAGGAAAGATAGTGAAAGGAAAGATGGTATGAGGAAAGAAAGGGAGTGGAAAGTGAAGGGATTGTTTTGGTTGTTTGGTTTAATAGAAAGTGGATTAGAAAATTGAAGGATAGAAATATCTATTTTTTGTAATTGACATAAATATCCTTATATATACACACACCTTTAGAAATATATATATAATTACGTGTCGTGGAAAAATAAAGTGTGGCAGGGTTCAATTTGTACACCATTTTGATTAGGATAGGAAAAAAAATATGGAACGGTAAATTGAAATATAAAAAGAGAGAACCAATAAAGAATGGTAACATAAATAAAAAACAATAAATGCAGGGGTATTTTAGACTTTTTAAACAAAAGTTATTGTTTCCCCAACCTTTCTGCCCTTATTGCTGCGGAAAGTTTTTGGCTGTGGGTCCCAGCTAAAAGATTCTTTCCTCTCCTCTTTTCAATGGTACCAAACTATAGAAAGTGGATCCATCCACTAACTTTCTTTCCCACTTGCAATCATTCCATAGAACCAAACAAGGCATAAGGATTGACCATGGATAAGTTGCTGCTGTTTGGTTTGATAGTGGGAGCACATATATCACTTCCCAATGCTCAATTACCGTGATTTTTATGAAGCTCAAAATAGTAGTATTGGCCAATACGTGTGTCTATGTTTGATGCATCGCAGAGACAAACATACCTTAAATATTATTTTTTTGAAGGAAAACAGACCTTAAGTATTTAAAATCATCAAAAATTTTAACGACGATCGATAATATTTTTAAAAAGAAAAATAATTTATGACTCTATTCGTATTTACGAATAAAACAATGACATGAGCATGATCATTAACTTATATTTTCAAATGGCGTACATCATCGTTGAAATTTTATATAATGGTCTATAATTCCTCTCAAAAAAAGAAAATTATCGGTCTTTAATGAACCGTGATTCACATTAGAATTTACAGCTTATAAAGGTGATTCATATCATAATTTACAAGCATTATAGGGATGAACCTACCAGGGAAAGTGCAAAGCATAAACTGGGGAATGGCAGCTGTGAAACTTAAAAAGAAGAAACATATAAAATCCAAATAAGGGACGGTGGGATTACGATTAAGAAAGTGTAGTACGCGCACAAAAGTGTAACCAAAATTCTAAAATAAAAAGAGAAATGTGGGATGTGCCTCCCATAAACAATAATCTGAATCTGATGATGATGTAAGAGTTCTGGTACGTACCCACTGTTGGAACAAAGGGTGTCTCACAAAATCACCTATTGAGTTTTGATAATAACAAGGTATTAAAAATCATCAATTGGATATGCTAATCAATTTGTTCAAGTGTACAGGATCCATAATCAAAGTATTATTCATAAAGATTCTGATTGAACAAGTTCAAGAGCAGAAGAATTTTATTTGAAGCTTAGAAGCGTCTGGAAGAATGCGTCTGAAGAAATGCGTCTGAAGAACTGCGTCTGAAGTAACGGGTCTGAAGAAGAGCTCCTGAAGACACGTCATCAGAAGCAAGGTCATCAGAAGCAATGGTCATCAGAAGCATATCTCATCAGAAGCTACTTCACCAGAGTTGACAAAGGACGATGTACGAAGTGTACGACCACGAACTCTACAACCACCATCTCTGTAACTTTGTCTCCACATCAAGACAAAGATAACAGTAACATTGCTACAGACGTTGTTCCTTTTGTAATGGAATGGATTTGAAATTAGTTCTTCATAGGACAACTATCAAATCAGGCAAAAGATCAATGGTGAAGAATCAAGCTTCAAAGAAGAACAAGTTGATGTAATGGCTAAATTCTCAACGCCTCTCAAATCCTCTATAAATAGGAATGAAGACTTAGAGAATAAATAACTAGACAACATACACGCATACAAGGCCAATACTCTGTGCAAAACGTCGAAAACAAACATCAACAACTTAGGGAATTCTTCCAATTGTTCATATCTTAGAATTCTTAAGTGTCTAGAAAAACAGAGTCTGTTCTGTTTCGTATTGTATTGTAAATACCTCTGATTGTATGTCAAGTATTCAAAACCTTATTCAATTCTTTGTAATTGTTAAGATAAGTCTCTTTCAGGTGTGATTGAGCATAGAAGTCTCTTGGAGTTGTCCTTGAGCAAAGATAAGTCTCTTTCTTGTGTGATTGAGCAACTTGTAATTTGAGATTATATTTTAGTGGAACTCTCCTTGGAAGTGAAAGGGGGACAGGACTACTTCCGGTTTGTGGAAGGAACCTGTATAATTGCTTGTGTTCTTTCTCCGTCTGTTCTTTACATTTATCCGCTGCACAAAGACTCTGAACTCACTCAGACTCTGAACTACTTTAGACTATGAACCTGAGAACAGTTCTTCAGAACGTAAAAGAAGAAGTTTTCAAAAACACAATTCAACCCCCCCTTCTTGTGGTTTTTCTCACCTTCATCCACCACCATTTTACCAGTCAACTATTTTCAACTCTGCACTATTACAGAGGGTGACTGTTGAGTAGGACGCCTCAAAATAGGAATTTTAGGTAGCTGTTCTGTCGATAGAGATGTTGATAAGTTGATTAATTAAACAAAGTACATAAATAACTAATGGATATTTTCTTTTGTAAATTGATTAATAATTCATCCATCGATTTATTCTAAGTTAAGTTGGATATTGTTAAGTGTTTGCTATTGAATAAAAGATGATTGAACATATTTATATTTATAAGTGAAGACAATCCTTTTTACAAATGGTTTTGTAAAATTAAGTTATACTCAAAATAAAAACTTAGATCATATGTATTCAGTTAATGGTTTGACCTAATATATATAAAAAAATCTATATGTACAAGATTTCAACTAATGTGCGCAACTAAATTAATGCACAAATAGTACGACTTTAGAGTCTCTTTGAATCGACTTATTTGAACTTATCTACTAACATATGTTTTGTGAAATTGTTTGGTATAATTTATGTAAACAACTTTTGAAAATTATCATGTGTTTTTCAACTATTTTTTCATAAGTTTATTTTTTTTCGTCAAATAATCTACTATTTAAAAATATACCCTTTTAAGGTGAATAGGATAATCATGGGTTCACAAGTTCTCTGATATAATTCTCTCAACCAAAAAAAAGTTCTCTGATATAACATATAAAAACAACTTACAAAACAATTTAACGTTATTTCTTCTATTAGATGGAATTACATGTGCCGAGGAATTTTTTTTAGAGGTACTAGATGTGTTAAGCTATAGATCAACCTTTTCACTTATCTTTGAGTAAATCCAACAAGAGAGTTTATTAAAGAATAAGTATAACGTATACATCCTTTCAAACAAAAAAAAGTATGATGTATACATGATTTTGTAAAAAACAATGTATACATGAAATAAAACAGCGCCAAAGTTTAAAACATTTTGTTTCGCAGGATTAAAGTTTACAAAGCAACATTTTAATTTTTCGGTTCAAAGTCCACATTTGTAAATTGCAAATCGTCGACCCACTTTATTTCAAGTGAACTAGCGATCTCAATTCATTTTTCGATAACATGAAGTATTCACCATTAGGTACCATTGACAAAATGTTAGTTACAATGATTGCGAGCAAGTTCAGTTTAGGCATTCTTCCATTCACTGAGCATCACCCTTCCCCAACTAATGTTTTTGCTTCGCATTTCCAACATATTGTTGAATTAAAAGTGGCTTCAAGAATAACTAACTCTAAATTTTAGTTTTGATGATAACAAAATATTCGAGAACAATTGAATTCGAACGTGTGTTCTTTGTGTAGAAAGCATGTCATAGTTTGAAAAACATTTCGCGGGAACATCCTTTGTGCCAACATCACCGGGTCATACAAGAATCACCTTTTGAATGCGACTTTGGACAAGCTCACTCTGTGGTTGGAGTCAAGTTTTGATTAGTCATATAAATTGACGGTGACTATTCATAGGTAAATTGGTGATATTTCTTCCCCATAAACCAAAATGAATAATACATCAAATCCACACATATCATAATCCATTTCACTCACCTGGTAACAAAATCCATTGTCAACATAAGTCCCTACACAAGCACCGTCGTGTGTAGCATATATGTAACCACCGTTCTGCAAACCGACAACACTTAACTACTGCTGAGGCCAAGAGTAGTTAACTGCCGCTGCGCATGATATATATTCAAGTTAGAACCCAACTTCCAGACACTCTTTCATCACCCTCTCTCTCTAAAAATTTAAATTTTGACTCTCTCTCTAAAAAAACTCTACCAAATCATCCAATTTTTTTGCCACTAAATCACAAGTAAGTAATTACTTAGGCTATTGTCATAAATTTTAGTTGGTATATATGTTTATAATTTTAGTTGTAGTTTAATTTTAAAATTTTGATTTATTTTGTTTAATAGAGTTATGTTGTAGATCTGAAATGCTATTAACAAATATCATGAATACTTGTTATAATGGAGTGATATTGCTTAAATTTATATTTTTTTTAGTTTTATAAATTTTTTATGGTTTATTTGGGTTTTTTAGGGTTTATGTATAATTTGGACTCCAAGGGTTTGCTAAAATGTTTGAATGAGTTTTTCATTGATTGTGTTTTAATTTCTTATTGTGTAGATTTGAAACAATGGTCGATATGTTCGACGTTCAAGCACAATTCAACGACTGAGAACCTCATAGATTGAAGGTTTGGTGCATTGGTGTCACGTTAAGAGGCCTTAAGGATCAACTGAATGAATGCAACTAAGGAGTCAACCCCGGAGACACAAGGAGGGTGGAATACGTTCGGTATAAACGTCCACCGCTCGACGAGGGGAGAATATCATTCAATTGAGTGAAATTAACGAACGACGATAATGTGAGGAGCATGTTTCGGGAGCACATCATGTTCAAGTGGATCGATATGTGTGTAACGTTGCTGAGATCAACTGAAGATATTCTCAACAGTTTGATTCCGCCATAGGATCGTGATTAGGTAGCCAATGCACCTTCCAACTACAACGATTGTCTTACCTCTGAAATTGGGTAATTCAAACTTGTTAAATGACAGTTCCCAAGCATTCACCCAGAAGTCCTATTGTTTCTTTCAAAAGATTAAATTCTTGTTAGCTTGGTTTAAATGAAGGTATTGAAGTGTTAAGGAATGAAACTCATTCTTTTGAATTTATTTATGCTCATTTATTCTTTAATACACAATTTTTATTCGAATTTATTTATTTCATATACAATCTTAAAATAAATGCAAATAAAAACAAAAATAAGGAACATAAGTAATAGATATAAAATCTCATTTTATTAATATAAGAATACATTTACAATTGGGTAAAACTAAATTTACTTCGTCATACCAATAACATTTTCGTCGTATATTTATTCCTTAATAGGTGGAGTCATCTTCGTCATACCAATAATATTAACAATAACATCTTCATTGTACATTTATTCCTTAGTAGGTGGAGTCATCTTCGTCATACCAATAACATTAACAATCGACTTGAGAGCATCCAAAATTGAACATAGAACTTCTGGATACCCTTCTCCAAGATACTCATACAAGACAACACCAAGATGACCCATAATTGTTCCTCACCTTTGCACTCTTGTTGTTTAACCTCCACTTGGGTTAAAACAAAGAAAAAACCCATAAACCCTAAATCCTGGGGTAAAACCAATTCAAAGAAACCTCTTGAAATTTTCAAATTTTCAAAGAGGCATCTTTCAATGAAAGGTGAATGATAAAAAAAAAACCAACATTTTGTAGAAGAAAGAGGAAGAATGAGAGTAAGGAGGAGAGAATGTGAGAAAATGGTGAAGGTTGAGAAAGTTTTTGTAGGAAAAAAATGTTGAAAAAAAAAGTTGAATGTTGAAAAAATAGGTTGAATGATGGAAAAAGAGTTGAATCCTAGAACGAATGTAGTGGCAGTTAACTACTGCTGGCCTTAACAGTAGTTAACTGCTGCCGGTTTGCAAAATGGTTGTTAACTACCGCTTGAAGTTTTTTAGAAATTTTCATGTGTTATTAGGGCGTTTTGTACGTCAGAAAAGCAATTTTCAAGCATTTTTAAGAATGGCCCAAAGTAAATGGCTATATAGATTTAGGACCAAATATTTGAGTAGTGGGCTTGGCTAGCCATTGCCATTGTTAAACAACAACGTTGACTTAGGGAGCAAGGCATAGTCACGTACACGTGCAAGGCTGGTACTGTTTTGCAGGCAAAGAAGAAGAAGACAAGGAAGAGCAGCAAGTAGCACATGTGACGTCGTGCGTGGCATGGCAGGGTGTGAAATGTCTGTTTGTGCAGTAACGTGTGGGGCCCTCATTCATTTCAGAGTCTAAGATATGTTTGCTGCTACCAATATTTAATAATAAAATCAAAGGACAATAGGACCCTCCTCCAAACAGCAACGTTGCACCGTATATATGCATCCTTGTGCTGTCGCTGTATTGTGTCTGTCTACACTACATTCAATTCATACACCTATATAAAAAAAATCATGCACCCTTCAAATAAAATGATACATAGTTTATAACATGAATTGTATTTTAAATTACCATAAACTATACAAAAAAATTGAGCCAGTTTTGATTGATACATGCATAGCCTTTTTTTTTACATGTATAATATGCTTAGACATTTCACTCACATGCTTTTTGACTTTCTTTTTATTCCTAGACATTTCACTCACATATGTTATAACTTAGTGTTTTGAAAATATGCTTAGATATTTTTTTAGAGTACACCGTAAAATCACTCCCTCAAATTGACGACTCAAAGAATCACATTCAAGATTTTTTGAGAGTCATGTTGTCAACCTTTTTTGAAGTTTTTTATGTAAGAAAGAGTGAGCAACAAATGAAAAATCATATATGCTTAGGCAAAGAAGACAACACACTACTTAAACTATATCGTTTGAGACTATATGTAAGTCATCAATTTGTAGAATATACTTAGACATTTCAAATTACTAAAAATTACATACTTTTTTTTGCCTTTAAAAAATAATGGTTATATTTTAGAGAGGTGCTAATTCGTGCTTTGATTGGATATCAGTTGTTGTATTCGCCCATTATTAGTAGTATATATAAATTTTAGTGCAAGTTCTTTTTGTGGGTCTTTCCAATCTTTTACAGTGTATTTTCCATATAATAGTATTGAGATGTGACAAATCCTTAACGGTTTACAATCAATCACCATTTTAACCTCATATTTAGCAACTCGAGAATTTTAGCAACTCAAAATTGATTCAGCGATGAACATGACTCGATTCATGACAGATAAAAACCTTACTTATCTATAGCATAAAAACATACAAGAAATCCTCTTAAAAAGAATACAACACAAATTGACACCTCTAAATTCTATTCATTTATTCGGCACTTCATTTTATCTATATTTCTTTCCTTATCACATCATCAACATTTTACATTAATTGTTTGTAAAAAATCATATTACATTAATCATATTACTCTTTGTTTTAAGATATATCCACTCATAAAGGGTGTACACAAAACATTTTTCAAAAATATAATAGTTGTTTTTGGTCCATATTAATATAGCGTTTATGGTTTTGGTCTTGTAATTTTTTTTTATTTCCTCACTACCAAAGAAAAAATATAGACACTAAAACACCTGCTTTACATCTTAAGAGAAAAAGAAATAGAGTAATGTGACAAATGTGTTAGATTCATAATGAGAAAAAAAGTGAATGATATAAAGAAAATTAAATGTTGAATGCATGTTGAAAAAATTGGAATGTGGAGGTATCATTGTTTATCGTAAACAAGATTTATTTTACGACAAGCTTATGTTGCTTCATATGTGGAGGCCTCTAAATTTAGAGATAAATGTTATAACTTCAGACATATTTAGCATTGTTATTTATACTTTATTTTTCTTCAATTTTTCTTATACTTTGTTCGTTAAGATCACAACTTCAAGAATTTGTCATTTGCATCAAAAGATATTACTCTCTCAGGTTCTATATATAAAAGAAAATTGGATCAACAAAAGACGATGTATGTGAACCGAATTTTAAACCATATATATTAATTTTTGTTGACCAAACTTTTTTTTTTTTTTTTGTAAATAGGACTGGAGGAGTATATTTTTAATTGTGATGTTAATATTGGCTATCTTTGATACACTTTGGGTTTGGATTAGACGGAGGCAGGTCTTTCTATATGCGTCTCAAGGTATCCGTAGGATTTTGTTTTTTGGAGTTCCTTGTGGGATTGTTCCATCAAATTGACGGCTCAAGGAATAGAATTCGAGATTTTTTTATTATCTGAGAGAGTCATGTTGCGAATTCTTTCAACATGTTGATTAAAACTAAGTCTTTTATATTGTAAGAGTAATAAATGAAAAAATTTATTTTAAAAAAAATCAGCTAGGAGCTTTATTTTTTTTTAAATAAAATAAAAATGTATTCATTATTACTTATTATGAGTCCGCTATTATGATTTTATAGATAACAATTTTCTTTTAACTAAATAACAATTTTTGTATTTACACATACAATACTCTCATTGATAAAGTAATATTGTTTTGTCAAACCATAAAAAAAAAATTGACGGCGTGAAAGCCTTATACAAAGTGATTTTTTTAGAAGCTTAAGACAATGGCTTAAGCCTCGATCAAACATAGTAAATGCATCATGCAATAATGTAATTTGATCGTTCAATCTAAATTGACAATCAAGATCAATTGACGGCGTGAAATATTTAATCTTAGATCAAGATTGTTTGCGGTGTGAAATTGTGTGTTGCAAAATATTTAATATTGTTTGCCGATCCCAATGCATAATTTTCATACAAGTTGTCAAATGCAAAATTAAAACGATGATGGTAGAATATCAGAAAATTAAATCTGAAAAATCAGACTACACCCTATGTGAAATCAGAAAGGACAGTGACTGGCGTGTGACTATGATAGAAAAAACGAAGTTAATTGGTGGTTTAATCACTCTAATTTCCGTGATCATCGTCCAGAAGAGGAGATTTTCTAGGGAATCAAATTGTGAAGATTGGAATTAAGATTGTCATGCTGAAGCAATCCATTAGAAAAGAATAACACAATTTTGACACGCAAATATATGCACTCGGGACAACGATAGATCGAAATGCATGGTATCATTCACTTGGAACTGTAAATTAAACATGGCAAAAATATTCTGAATTACATGCATTCTAAAATATCCTCATTTGCTAAATTTAATTTTTATGTATATGAAATCATTTTTCCCTCTAACAATAGTGAATCCAAATTACATGCAGTGTGTCAATTAATCATATGACACACTAGACATACAATTAGCAATAATTTATTTATTCTTTTTCCAAAAAAAAAAAAAAAAACTTTCTAGGTAGCCTCAGTTTACCACTTGAATATGAAATGGCTTAATGATTTTGGTTGAAAAAAATCTCTCCAATAAATTGTTTTATAAAAGTCAAAATTTATGACATTATGAAGAAAAAAAATCAATTTGGGCGGGAATTTAGCTTGCGTAAACTTCAACTTAAATTCAATTTTTTTATTATTAGTTCTGACTAGAGTAAAGTGGAGAATGTCCTAAGGAATGTTTTGCCTTCACCTTCCTCCCTTTATTTTTCAGAGGCTCAATGTCTTTCTTATTAAACATAACATTGACCCCTAAAGAAAAAAGAAAGAAGAAATGGAATTATACTTACACCGGAACTGAAATAATATTGCTCATATTCCTCAAGCTGTCGGTGCTCACCAAATTTTATGTTTTCAAATAAACATTAAATTCAAAATCATTTATCTATATAGTACTACGTATATAGAGAGGTGGCCACCATCAAAATTCAAAATTAATTAGTACAGAAAATATATCCCCAAGGTCTAAGGTCTAAGAGAGGTGGCCATTAAAAATAAATCAAATGAATTTTGGACATCAAAATTTTGATATGAAATATGATTTTTTTTTTGTTGTTGTTGTATACTTTTAAAATATGTATATAAGTTGTACAAAATAAAATACAAGAGACATAAACATAAACACATATCCTTGACCAAAAAAAAAAAAAACACATATCATGTCGCATACAATGTCTGTATTTTTATATTTAAATAACACAATTGTTCTTAATATAACATACTAATAACTGATATTTGTTTATAAAAAAACAATTGATGCAGAAGATATTAAAAAGAAGTTGTACTTATTATATGTCACTGAAAATCTACAAATCAATGAAAATGAAAACTGATATCATCAAAATCCAAAGAAGGTACATGCATAAAAGTTTTATCACCTCCATAATGAACCTGCTGCATATAGTGAAATTACCAGCTTGGAGGCCCCACTTGTGAAGACTCACCTCCACCATCTTGGTTTTCATCTGGTGTTGCTTTCTCTTGAATTACCACATTTTCTTCAGGCACATTCACGTTATTGCTTTCTTGCTTTTGATCAGATTGAAGAACAAGTTTACCTTGGTTATAAAGATTGCTCAATAGATGAAAGTATGGACAAGTTCTTGAATCAAGTGACCTTTTCCTATTAGCATCCTTTGTTTTTCTGAAGTACTTGTTTATATTCTCCCACTTCTCTTTGCACCTCTTTGCACTTCTCTTGTATCCTAACTCCAGCATTCCTTGTGAAATTCTCTCCCAAAGTGGTGCTTTGTTGTTATTGTTTCCTTCCTTTTCTTCATTGTTGTTGTTGCACCTCAAGTTTATCAATGCCAAAACTTCATCTTTTGGCCATCTTCTACCAATATCGTCTCTCTCGCCGCTAGATATAAGGCTATATGAAGAAATAGGGTTGTTCTTGCGAGGCTGAGCCACCAAAGTAGTAGAAGAAGAAGGAATGGCTGAGTTAGGGTTTTCAGGTATTGGTTGAAGAGTTTTTTCAAGAACTTCAGGATTAGGGTTTTGTGAGTGCAATGTAGAAGAAGAGTTTGAAGTTAATGTTGCTAAATAAGCTTGAAGTGAAGATGACATTGAAGCTAGTGAAGAAGAATTAGCACTTGTTGAGAATTTGTTCAAGAATTGAATTATGTGTGCTTGTCTATCACCAGCAATAGCTTGTTCATGTGCCATCAACTCAAGCTCTTTGTTCATTTTCTCCATCTCTTGTTTCTTCCATGCTTCTTCTCTACTAAATTTCTCTTCATCTCTTTTAATCATATCTTCAATAAGCTTGTTATGCATTTCTTCTTGTTGATCCATCATTTTCTTCACCACACTCTCACAAAAACCCTTAAACACTTCAAATCTATCATCACCTGATCTTTTCCTCTTCTTCTCATCATTTGTAGTACCTTTCTCAACTACCTCTTCTTCACTTTTCTTTGACACCAATACGTCATCCATTCTTGAATCCTCTTCATGAGGGTCCATTTTGTCTTGCACCTCGTTTGCCTTTTCAGCCTCTACTTGGTTATTGTTATTTTCACCCCCACCACCTTGATAAACCTCTTCCAGCTCAGTAACAAACCTAAAATTCTTACCAAAACTATTTTGATTATGATTAATGTTGTTGAAGAATCTGCTTTCTTCTTCAAATTTTTCCTTGCATTTTTCAGCACTTCGTTTATAACCAACCTCAGCTAGCTTCCTGTGCACACCATAAATATATAAAACCAAAAAAACAATTAACCATAAAATTAAAAAGCATTGAATTACTCTAACACACAAGCTTATTCAATACGTAGTAATAATAGACAAATTCTGTTCCTTCAATTTTTGGTCCTATTTCTCTCGAGGTGTGTGTCTCGTGGTGTCAGTGTTTTGTGAGCTGAATTGAAGGTGCACGTGTGTCTTTGTCCACCACATGGATACTTTTTTTAATAATACACACGCAAATGTTAATAAAACTAGTATTAAGAAAAGAAGAAATTCGTGGAAAGAATATACATTAGTTACGATTTACAAATATCTAGCTCATATATTTATTCATTTGTATGAATTTATTATGATTGTTAATGACTTGATTAAATGGATGAAGTGAAGGAGATGTTAGAATTACAATGATATATTTGTATACCTTGAGACATGTTCCCAAGTGAAATCTGGGAACCAACTCTCCATGCTGGATCTGATCTTCAAAAGTGCAAGAACTTCATCATTAGTCCAAGGATCAATGAGTTGAGGAAGTATTTGTCTTTGATCTCTTTCAATTTGGAAGTTGTTCATTGAAGGTGTAGTGTTTTGTTCCTTATCTTCATCATCTTTGTGAGGGTGTAAAGGGTGCAAGAGATTAGGTTGAACTTGGAGTGGCAATTGATGATGTTGAGAAGGGTGGTTCTGTTGATTATAAGGATCAAAAGGAGGGAAAGTATTGTTTGGTGTTGAAAGAGGGAAAGGTAAGTGAAGAGGAAGTGATGATGAAGAAGTTCTTGGAGTTATGAATTGGTGGAATTGGTCAGGGACTCCATCATACATGTTTGTGTTTTGTGTGTGTGTAAAGACTAAAGAATACGCTCTCAACTTTACACTAACTCTTCAATTCTATTCCTTTGCTCACTGTAAATTAAATGAGCAAAATGCGATACAAGCAAAGCAACTTTACAAAACCCTCTACCCTTCTCTCTATCTATTTCTCTGTTTTGTCTCTGCCTCTCTCTATCACGTTTATCAAAAAATTTGTCCTTGTATGGAAGGGAAAAGATAGCCCACCACCACACCCTTTTAGAAGAAAGTGAATTCACCACCCTTAACACATGATTATATTCTAATTAGGTGTGTTATTTGGATTGGGGTTAAGTGTAGTCACACGCATTTCGGCCGCTTGATCAAAATCAAACGATCTAAATTTTTAAATTTTTAAATAGAATGTCTAAATTTTACTAAAACTTATTATTTCAGATTTCTTTTAATCTAAGAATCGAGTCTGAAATTTTAATGATGCAGTCTTGACCAAATGCTTAAGATACGTGTGACCGCATATAGTCACTAAATTGTGTCAACATACATTTCAGATCTGTGTTAATAAAAAAATAGGATATTATATTTGATACCGTATAAAATATAACTCAGATGTGTTTTGTGTTGAAAAAACAATATAAAAGTTTTCTTTTTTGACAAGGAAAAAAGTAAAAACAATATAAAAGTTGAAAATCATAATCTACAAGTTTTCTTTTGTATATGAAGAAATAAAATTGCATCAGAAAAACCACGTTACAAATAAAATGTGGTTTTCTTGAACAAGTCAATCAAACCACGTTACAAATAAAGGCCATATTCATTGCATTTCACTCTTTTTTCCATTTTCAAATAAAATCCAAACTCATCTTTATCGTATAGTATTACATTACCTTCTGATCAAGAAATTTAGGTAACTTCAACAAGTCTCATCACTCTCACAAATCATATGGTTAAAAAAATAATTTTGTGTGTATCATTTGAATATTAGAGAATACTATTTTCTAATTTATTTGATCATCAAGTGTTACCAATATTTACCTAAAAAAAGTGTTATCAATATTAAAATTGAAGATAAAATCCCAATAGTAAAATTAAAGATTATTGTGTTGCTGGTTTGCATTCAATGATGAAAATAATGCAGTTACTTCAGCGGGAGGGAAACTAGAGACAAGTAGAAATATCTCCTAGCTATTTTTTTTTGTTGACAAAATCAAATAGCTAGTTCAATTATATCATATGATTATATGTGATATGATATATATGAATTATGATGATATATGATTGGGGGATTGAACAAGACGCGCGTGGAGGATGAGTGAGGTACTGGAATGGGAAAATGATATATGATAGATTAAAGAGAGAAATGTTATAGACATTTTATCTGGTGTTTACTCTTTAATTGTGTAAAATTCAAATAAATCTCACTATTTTATGAGGAACTTATTGTATTCTTTTTGTTCGGAAGAAGATAAATTAACTCATTTAAATAGAATCAAATCGAATTCGAAAGAGGATCATACTTCAAAGTCTTAAACCAACACGGTCAAGTAAACTTAAATGAGTTTTATCTACTGTATTTCTAAAGCATTGTATCAAATAAATTTGATATTATTTGAGAGAGTGACTATGGTTTTTCTATATTGATAAAATTAAAAAGTATATAAGAGAAAGAGAAATAAATAATTTAGGTTGTCACTGGGCCATTCGAATCCTATGCAGTAGCTGATGGTCATGATGGTGTAATTAACGGCATCCATATGGCAGGACACGTGAAAACATGCAGAGGATGGGACCAATTAGTATTTATTTTAAGGATGGGAATCTTCACATGGTACAAAGGAATACAGTATGCTATAGTACAACTTCATCCCAGACCCCTCTCTCTCTTTTCCTCTCTTTCTTACTAGTCATTAGTTATATGTTTTGTTTATGTGTGATGAATGAATGATGGATTGGACTCTCTTCTCTAATCTATTTAAGAGATGATGATATTTCAATTTATTGATTCCACATGTTGGCCCTACTATTACATGTATTTTTTGGATCTAACAGCACCAACAATAAGAATATTTCCCCCACCTTTCTGGATTTACTTTCCACTTTCTCATCCTTTGCATTTTTTAAGACTAGACTCTCTTCAATTCATCAATGTTATGATCTCACTATTAACAGACAATTTTTTAAAATTTGTTTGACCATTTTTTCGTTAACTTGTTTATTTTGCTCTTTTAATTTCATTTTCGTTCAATAAGATTTGCACCTACCTATAGAGTATATTGGGGAAAATTATCCTCTCATATTAAAACGAGATTACATATGAATAAAGAGTGATATCTATCGGTCTTTGTTGGTACAAAAAAACTCTACTCTCATATTAAAGACAAGTTAAATTCAATGCACAGAAAAGAGAAAAAAAAACCTAATAGAGAGTATAGAGTATACGTGAATTACTATACTAGCTAGAATAGAAATAAGTTTTAGAAAAGATGAATGAGAACCTTAAATGTTTTTCAACAACATATATAATTGATAAACAAAGTTTTATACTCTTACCAAATCATAATCAATTTATAAAACAAAAATAGTTATGATTAAAGTCAAACATTTTTAATAATCTGATAATTACGATTTGTTGACATTGTAGAATATCTTTATACTAACCCTATATAAGAATTAAATTCTAAAATATATGGTTACAATATTATTGAAGTTATACATGTGTGCGTGTGTATGTATGAGGGCTGAATTTAAGGTTAAAGATGGCTAAAAGGAAAGAAAAGAACAAGCTTTTGGTGTACGGGAGGAATGATGAGAGGGAAATAGGAAGAGGGTGGGGTAAGTGGTGTAAGTTGCAAGTATTAACCAGCTTGCAATGAGTTGTAGAAAGAGATATGTCATGCTCTTATTGTTACAACTTACATGGACTCAATAATTTCTAGCCCTATGTACATTGTTACCTGCCAGTTTTCCTTTTACTTTTTTGAGTTTTGACCCACCTGTGACTCAAAGCTGCAACTTGTACCAAGGTTCTGCATTTCCTCTTTTTTATTTTTTTATTTTATTTTTTTTACAATTAACTACATGTATGTTTTTTTTTTCTTAACTACAAAATTTATTCATGATCAAGTCCATGCATAAGACGAACAAGGATTAGTAGACATAATCTATAAAGAAAAGGTGTTGTATATAAGCGGAGCACCAATAAAAACACAAATACAAACACCACCTAACCGAGGGATACCACCAAACACCAATAAGAAAACAAATTACCAAAGCCAAAGCCAACACTTAAATCAAAGTCGTAACCCCAACACTTCCTCGTGAATGACCACAAAAACAAAAATCAATGACCTATTGACTGTTGCTAAGCAAACCGCTCAAAAGACCATCCAACCGATCAAAATCATTGAAAACATAACCTCATCTTCTCATCACGACAACCGAGCCCAATTAAACACTAAAAAGTGACTTATTCCAAATCTTCTTCTGATTCCACCACCACTTGACTTCCGGCTCGCCTGAGAAGACACCATAACAAGTCCAAAGACTTGAATCAAGAAACCGACTTCCGATCTCAAATCAAAAGTGATCGACCTACCAAACTCCAAAAATAAATCACTCAGACACCCCTTAACTCCCGATTTACCGGAGAAAACACCATAACCATTCCAAAGAATTTGGAACTAGACACTATATCCCAGGAAACAAATCCCTAAGGCGGTCGAAAGGTGGAGCGGTAGCGCAAACAAAACCAGATCGAAAAAAGGGCTCAACTAAAAAACATTCCAAAAACAAGAACAACCTAAAATCAAGCCACAAGTCAATTGAAAACTCAAAATCGAGACAAGCTAGTGTCATCGGAGATGGACCCATATCTAAGATCACCATGAGCGATAGAGGAAGAAAAGCAGGAAAAAACCCTCGAAACAAAAATAACCCACACACTTCTCTTCATCATCACCACAACCAAAACCTCACCACCACACAAAAAAACTCCATTAACAATTAAGTCTCCTTTTGGCACCCTTTAACCTTCTTCAACCATAGATTAGTTAAAAACCATACCCTTAATCACAATCCACTGGCCTTCACCCTTGACCAAAATCCTCCATCCGGGTCTGAAACAGAGCAGATCCCATGCAGAAACACACCACTATGACATGGAAACTCTGACCTATGACCACCAAATGTGAACCAGATCCGAGTCCCAATCTAGAAACCCAACAACCTCTCCACCTACCCAATATCCCACCAAAAAACATTGCTGGAAACTGAAGAAAACAACACTGCCATTTTTTGGTGAGGAGACATGACTCTCGTGGTAGTGTTGTCGACAGGAACTAACACCAACAACACGTATGAAGCTAGTTGATGCTACAAGAAGACATAAGTCGAGGAAAACCCATATCTAAAACACAACCCCATCGTCAGAAGCATCAATTGAAGAGTGTTTGAATGAGCATCAATGAGCAACATAAACATATATGAACCAAACATCGTACCCAACAAAGGCATATCTAAACTTGTAACCACCGTTGGAGACGGTGGCAGCTCAGACGAAAGAAAAACCCCATATGGGTTTTGATGGTGACGTGGCCTTAGGGCCGATCTCACCACCATAAATAGTGATTATATCACGACAAAATATTTTGGATTGAAGGGGTAGAAGGCGGCGAGGCTTAGTGAGTGAGTGAGAGAGAGAGAGAGAGTTAGAGAGAGGAGATATTGTATTATGTTACGTTTATGATGGTGATAAATTTGGCCTGAAAATAATTAAAACCTAAATTGCAAAAAGAAATGTGACGCAGAATGAAAAGTGTGCAATAGATCAACTTGATAAATCGCGTTGAAAACCATGTGAAAGATATATGACACAACAATATTTTTCAGACAATGAAAGATATAAAGGATTAGTATCGAGATTACCTTCAAAGAGACAGATGTGACGTAATTTCAACTTCAGGAACCAAAATTGAGATCTTGAACAGAAACACGATTGCAACAGATGAAAATTAAGGGAAAATCTGCAAAGAATAAAAAAAAACTATTTTAAAACCTAAAACATCAATGAAAATGTAAATCATCTCAAGTACATAAACAATTGATAGCAATGTATATAATTCAAAATCAATGTCTATCTAAAATCAAGAAATAAGAAGTTATAAATAAAGAATTTTGTTAGAAAACAATTAAAACCTACAAATTCTACATTTGAGCTTTAAGAACATAACGGAGCTGCCTTATAAATCAACTTCAAAGCCATCTCGAAAAAATGATGCAGAACGTTTTGTTTCAAGGCAAAGATGGATACAAAACCTAAATCCCCAAATTGAACAAAAATAGTTAATTTAACTTAAAAAATCGGCTTAAAAGGAATCAAAACGATTTTTTATTTATTAAAACATACAAAGAAAAAGTAGTCGTTTCCTTCGAAAAGTAGCATTCAATCTATTGAAGATTCGATGTGAATGGAGCAAAATGGGATGCGATTAAAAAGAACAAAAAGCTGATTCTAGAACTTGAAACGGTGTATCTTACAACACACACCTCAGAATCGTGCATCACACCTTAGAAGCGTGCATCACACAAAATGAGAACATAAATTATCATAAATGTAAATGTGTCAATATTTAAAGGGTCATGTTAACATGTCTCCTAAGGACACCTGTTAAAGATTCCATAAATGGTAAATATTTATTACAAAACATTAATTTTCAACTTTTAAGAGAATAAATTGACACAATTTCCTAGACAGAATTTCCACTATGGATTCCTTAACATGTGTCATAAGGACACATGTTAACATTTCCTATATTCAAATAACAAAACGTACTTATAACAATATGTAAGTTATAAACATATTTATGACAAAGAGAATGGATTACACGTAGCCGATTTTCGTTGATGTCACGTTATGTTAGGTTAATTACCTGCATTTCTTCAAAGGCAACCTACAGTTAGCCTATGAAATATGTAATGTTTTATTATAATTAGTTATTTCTTGTTTTAGAATTCGAAAATACCTTGAAAAGATTACCATTGAAGATATTACTGGGTTGAGTCATGACCAGGCTACTCTCCTTAAGACATTTCATTGCACTGCCCAAAGTTGCGCAAGATAAACTATCAACTGTGTCGTCTCCAAGATTAAACAACATAGTTCACTGTTGCAATTTACCATTGCACTGTAGAAAATCGTTCGAGAATTACATCTTCAAATATGGCTATTATGGCCACTCAAATATTGTACATATACCACTTAAAACTGAAAAGGATAGAAGAAGTGAGAAGAAAAGAACAACACGTTAACATAAGTCAAAGAATGAATAGAAGAAAAATGGATAACTCACAAGCCTTGTCCATAAACTGAATAAACTATGCGATCTCTTCATTTATAGAGGGAATTCGTAACTGATAAAAGCTACACTTGCTAAGATGGCATGTTAGCCCTAATCCATCCTCATTTTCCCTCTCTAACAAGTAATTAATGTTAAACAACTCAGTCAAACACTCCCTACATCTCAGCCGTAGATCTCATAACCTCATTTTCTTTTCATCTCAACTGTATTAAATTGCCAATAATATCATTTAATTATTTAATCATATCTGTTTTGATATGATTAAACGCTATTAAAAGCAGACAAAGGATAATTAAATGATATTATTGGTTAGTTTTCCTTAAATGTATATAGGTTGATTTGCTTGTTATCTGTTTACTCGATCATTATTGGCAGCCCATTTTTAGGCATGTCTGGCGCACCAACATTTTTGACATAGAGGGAATTGAAAGTCTGTTTTGATTTATGGCTGAAATCATGCATCTCTATAGTCTTGAATTTTAGTTTAGCTTTCAAATCTCATAACAGCCCATTTTTAGGCATGGATGGCGCACCAACATTTATGATATAGGGAGAATTGAAATAGTATTGATTTATGGCTGAAATCATGCATCTCTATAGTCTTATGTTTTAGTTTATTTTTCAAAACATATAACAACCCATTTTTTAGCATGCCAAGCGCACCAACATTTATGATATTGAGGGAGTTGAAATAGTTTTTTATTTTTTTAAGCAGAAATCATGCATCTCTATAATCTTAAGTTTTAGTTTAGCTTTCAAATGTCATACAACATTTATGATATTAACTGTAGATATTTTCTCGATACAACATCTTGCATCTGATGAACACACAAATATATTATTAATTTAGTTTTCAGTCAATAGATGTGAAAATAATTGAGCAAATCGGGTTGATGTTGAGTTTGAAAAATGGAACCACCAAACAAACGCACCAAAATTGCAATGGAACAAGGTTAATCATAACCAGAATGGAGAAATTTGTACTTGCAGGAAAGGTTATATCTGGAAGTAACATTGGAGAAAAAAGAAAAAGCTTTCATACCCAAGTTATCTCTTTCACCATCTGTCTTGCATGGTCAGTTGTACGTTGCAATCTCAAGGATTGAAAATACTAATCGTTGATGGAGAGAATACACCTTTTTTTATGTATGCTACCATTTCATTTTGTTTGTAGGACCCGGTAAGAGTCTAGTGTTAGATAGTCTCCAAGTTGCCCTAATTAACCCTAATCCCACCTTTTTTTATTAGATAAAAAAATTCTTTATGATAAATCCTTTGCAGGGATTCGAACATGAGACCTAATAGCTTCCTTTCACCATTTTAACCACTAAGCCACTAGCAGTTTTCTTGATTAATTTTGTTTCCATTAATTGATATCTAATATCAATTGCCCTTTTTAACAAACCATTAAATCCCTTTTTCGTTTTCCACTATCACATTATCCAAAATCCACTAACCACCTATTAATTTCTACTATCACAACCCACACATGATTCTTTCAATTATTGCAGAAAATTGGTGCTCTAGATTAGACTTCTTGGAGACCTAATGTAAAGTTAATAACTTCCAATGTGGATTATATGAGTGTTATCATTATCATTTTGTAAATGAATATGCACAGGTAATGAGTTAACCTTAATGCATGACTAATTTTTTTCACAAATTGTATACGTTATTGATCATTATTCTAAGATAACTTATAGCATTTCTATAAGCAATATATATGTCTCATTTCAAGTTAGGGAATATATATGTTTGATTTCATTTTTATTCTTTATTTTTTTTGTATGGAATATATACATCATATAGTTAATTAATGAATCAATTTAGTTTTTTAAAACACTATTGTATTCCATTAAGTGTTTATAATAATACAATCAATTTGATACATATCCATGAAACTCTAAAAAACCCGTGCATCGCACGGGTTAGAGTCTAGTAACATTTGAATGTAAATAAGTGGCAATTGTGATGTACTAAAGGAGATTGATCAAAACCTAAGGTCTTGAGTTTGATTTTTTTCGGTGTCATTTTTGTGAGTTAGTACAAACCGAACTTTACTATGCCCTAAAAGGGCCTTTGTTAAAGTATTATGGTAATTCAAAGTTCGATTATATGTAAAGTTTGATCAATAATTATTCTTTTAATAACTCATTTGGGTTGGTCTAAGTGGTATTGGTTTGGGAATTGGGAGTGTACTCCTCCTCAATGTTTTAGATTCGATTCTTCCGATATCAATTTAGATGGACGAATTTAACTTCTTAAACAAAAAATTTATTGTTTTAAGAACAAATTTAACTTTGTAAATAATTTGGCTCATTAGTACATAAACAAGATTATAATGCAGATGAAAAAGAAAAGCATAAATCTCGAATGATAACCAATTTCATATGTCAGGCAATTTTTTTTTAGCAACAACCACATGCAATATACACACACTTAAAAATACCTTAATGTAATGTTTAAATATGTTTTTGGTCTCTATAAATATATCAACTTTTCGTTTTAGTTTCTCTAAAATTTTCCTTCAACTTTTAGTCCCTATAAAATTTTCAATCACTACTTTTGGTCCCTACTTTTAATTTAATTTTTGAATTTTTTTAATGAAAATGTGCATAAATGTGTAAAATATTCTAAAAAAATTTCCCAAAAAAAAATTAGAATTTTTTAACAAAACACAAATTAAATATGAATTTGTTAAAAAAATCTATTTTTTTTTTGAAAGATTCTTATAATATTATGAATTTTATGAAATTTTTTATGCAAAAATATGAATTCTACATATGAGTTTACTTTAAAAGAGAGACCAAAAGTGAAGATAGAAAATTTTATAGGGACTAAAAGTTGAAGGAAAATTTTAGAGGGACTAAAATTTAAAGAAGTTAGTATATTTATAGGGACCAAAAACATATTCAACCCTACTTTTTTTGGTTGACTTGAAATAATCAATAATAGACTATTATATATGCTATCTACTACAAACTTAGCTTCCATTTTGCTTCTCAATTTAACGTGTGCTTGGTATCAGAGCGTGTCATGATAAGTTTAGTAAATTCCATTTTTGGAATAGGATATCTCAATTGTTGCTATAAAGTCATGATAAGGCGAAACAGCCTATCATACAAAAAGTAAATTCCATTTTTTGAGGGGCAATCCAGTTTGAGAGAATCGAAGATAAACACATAAAATTGTTAGAGAGGATAGGACAACACGATGCACAAAGACAAGAGGAGAGAAAAAATTCAATCGAGAAAAACCAAAGGCAGTTCACGTTCGCTTAATAGTTGGAAAGATGAGGGTTTGTGACTTGCTCGGGTTTTTGGTAATTTTGTATTGAGGATAATAGTATGAATGTGTAATGAGTAATCATAATAGTCCATCAATGTATCAAAATTTCAACATAGTCCCTGTGTACTTTGTTAATCAAAATAATCTTTGGCGCTAAAATAATCTCTCAATGCTCACAATAACTTTTTTCATATAAAGACTAAAATGACAATAAGTAAGTACTTATAAGGACTGATATGACAATAAATAAGTATATTGAAGGACTAATATGACAATAATAACAAAGAGTTTTAACATGAAAGACTATTTTGACTAACAAATTGCATAACTATTTTAAATTTTTTTATATATTGAAAGACTATTATAACTATTCATTACATATTCAAAAACTAAAATGACTATAAGCTTTTTTTATTCTAATCATGAATAGTTTCATCATCTCAATTCTAAGTTTTTATTTTTGGATAGATCACAACTAATCTCATCTCATTCTACTAAAAGCTCCACACTATAACCTACATACAGCACTTTTTACTAGATTTTTTTTTCCTTCTGCCCTCCATGTGAAAAAAATTGATAGGGCTACCCCTTATTGAAAAATAATGATGCAAGTGCCCTTGTTCTTCATATCATTTGGCAGAGCGAGCAACATTCTTTTATATTTTTTCTTATATTTGATATTTGCTTTGGAGAACATGGCAATATATTTTTATTTTTATTTTATGTTTGCCGTTGCTTTTGGCTAATAGCCTTTTTACTTTTTTTTTTCGTTGTTTATTTGTATTTTTAATAATTTCTTTTATTTTTTGTTGATAGACGAAGATGACAAGAGCTATTAAAAACTCACATACACAAGTAAAAGAGTACGGTGAGAGGACAATTCCTACATATATAACTGGTACATCGACACATAAACATTGATCGGTCTATCAGTCATATTCGCAAGGGCGTGATCGGTCAACCGATCATGAGGACAATTTTTGTGAATATGATCGGTCAATCGACACATGAAAAAAAATCATTAAAAAAGTAAATAAAGCAAACAAAAAAAATCCGTTAAGTATTTACATTGCGCCCGTTGCGAATTTTACTTGATTATATATGCGAAAGAAAATTTGTATGTACCATATGAGAAAATTGATACGATAGAATCAATAATGATTTGGTTGTAGTTGACCACTAAACCCTCAAAATTTGAAAGATTATGAGTTTAACATAGATTAATTAAGAAATATTGGTGGCTTTACTTCATATATCATCAGTAGTAGAAATTCTAAAAATAAAGTTCACAAATCCTAACTTAAGTAGCAAAAGTTCCAAAATTATTAGTCTGAACGCCGTGAATGAAGATCAAATCCCAACTCCTCCATTTATGTGTGAGTTTTTAATAACTTTTGTCATTTTTGTCTATCAACCAAAAATATAAAAGAAATTAGGTAAAAACTAAATAAAACAAAACGAGAAAAAGAAAACTATAAAAAAACTTGTTCGCCAAAAGCAACCGTAAAAATAAATAAATAAATAAATATGGACATGCTCGCCAAATCAATCATCAAAAAGAAAAAATTAAACAAATGCTGCTCGCCATTTGCAATGTTTTTCAAAAAATTCCTCTTTACTATGATTAAAATTTATATAAATCCTACCTAATTTATATGAGACAAAAACTTGTTGATCAAGTCAATATAAATTTGGTCAAAATAGTTTAAAACCCTTGATCATTATTAAAACCCTACATGGAAACAAACACACAACATTCTTTTCTCTGCAGTTTCTGAAACCATCGTTTTTGACGGCGATGGCTGATTCTTCAACAAACCAAAACACACGTCTCTACCATCCCTACCAACACCTCAACAACGTCCCCATTGACAAACTCTACAACCTCCCCACCTCACCGGAACATCTCTTCCCGGAAGATATTTTCAGAAAGCACCGTTCATGGGGAGAAAATCTTCAATACTACACTGGCACCGGTTATCTCTCCGGCGCGATCATTGGCGGAGCCAGAGGAACTGTTCAAGGCCTAAGGGATGCAGAGTCAGGTGAATCTGTTAAGCTTCGGGTTAACCGTGTTCTTAACTCCGGTGGTCAGGGTGGTCGGAGACTTGGAAACTCGCTTGGTGTGTTGGGGTTGATCTTTGCTGGATTGGAGAGTGGGATGACCTACTTTAGGGATACTGATGATTTGGTTAATAGTGCTGTTGCTGGACTCGGTACCGGAGCTATTTATAAGGCTGCAGCCGGTCCAAGATCGGCTGCTATTGCTGGTGCTGTTGGTGGGATTGCGGCGTCTGTGGCTGTTGCCGGGAAGCAAGCTTTGAAACGATATGTTCCGATATAATGCTATTGATTACAATTCAATTTTCGAGAGGGATGTTGATTTAAGGGTGAATAAAGTTTAGGTTAAATTTGGTGGTTTGTAATTTTAATGTTTCTTTTTTATTAGTTTTGGCTGATGTTTGGATTGACGATTAGATAGTAAATTTGACGAAATTCCAATGACACCAGATTTTCTTGAAGCTATTATAGTGTAGCTTTTGCTAAAATTCAGTGTCACACTGATCCTTGCTAAGTAGCCGTCAATCTAAACATACACTTAGTTGTTGTCGTAGATTGCTTTTATATACCCTCTCCATAAATTCATGTATTTAAATTGAAACCCTCTCCATAAATTCATGTATTTAAATTGAAGCACAAATGTGATAGTGTATTTAAATTGTTTTCTTATTGATTTGAATAAAATGTTTAATGATTAGTGTAAAACAGAACAAGCTACCCAAATGCACTTGTTGATGATGCAGTGATTTCACTCCCATCAGCATAAAGAATGATCAAGTTTAATAATCTTACTTATAAATGTTAACCTGTCCCGCTATAATTAACCTAATTTTAACATAATTTTTTCCTTCACACTTTTACATTTAATGTTTATCTAAAGTAAAATAAAATTATGTTCCTAATTATATGCTATTTTTTTGGAAAGTAATAACCGTTAACCTGTCTCGCTATACTTAACATAATCTCTTACTTATGAATGTTAACCCGTCTCGTTGTACTTAACCTGATTTTAACCTAATTTTTCCCTCCACACTTTCTCTTACAAACGTCTATATGCTTCTTAATATTATGAAATATTATATGACAATCATGACATTCATCTGAACTATTTTGTTACCGATTACCGTCAAATATAACGCACGGGTCGATGGTCTAGTAATATTAATAATGAATGAATATGTTCACTTCACAAATAATATAATTAACAACAGAAATGAATAGTGCTTAAGAATATGGTTGAGATATCTATCTCATAAACCATATTCTCAAAAAAATAATCCTATAGTCACATACGGGACTTCTACTCTTTTTTTACATTGGCAGGAATAACAATCATTAGTCAAGAAATGTTATCAAAGAATATATAACCTACACTATTGATGTGTACAATTCAACAATTGCTATATATATTTATGTGCAGTGGTAGAAAGCTTAGTCTTACTCCATGCTGAAATGAAGCTGTGTCATCAAGGGCTTGGTTAGGTTTCAACACGAACACGGGTTCTGATAGGCTTTAGCTTAATTCCTAAACTCTCTTGGGAGAGGAGTTCTGGTGCCACGATTGCATGACGGGAGGGGCTTGCTGGACTGGTTGAACCATTGCTTGATGAGGAAGCAAAATGTGGTTGTCTGTGGAAGCCAAACCCCATTAAGAAGCGCTCAATTGGTACAATCATGGAAATTGGATGCTCTTCTGTTACTAGTGAGCCACAAGCTTGAACCTGACCAAGTAAGTGTCGTAAAACAATCATGTTATATGCTATTTGAGTATCTTATGGAGTTTTATTTTTAATGGACATGGACTATAATACTACATACCTCGACAAGTGCACAGATTTTGCTGTCTATTTTTTCACTCATGTAGATAGATTCAGCATGAAATGGACTACTATCTCCTGCAAATATTAGTGTCTTGCATTGCAAGTTCTTTAGTCCATCACTTAGGTCGTGTCTTCTGCAAGCAGTTAAACATTTAGGCAATGAATCATAGGATAAATTGGTAAGTTGCTACAGTTTTAATTTTCCAGCATTTGAAAGTAATTATCCTACTTGGCATTATCCATTCGATATCGTTTTACATTTCATGCATATTAGTCCACACCCAAAATCCAACAAGTCCAGCCACAAGCTAAAGTTTGGTTCACCCATATAATAAAAATCATCTATGTGCAATAGTAACTATTTCAAGATTATCTCCAAGTGTAGATTTTTTTATTTAAAACAAGACAGAAAAGTATGTAAGTTAACATCAAATGATAAACCATTGTGATTTCTCAAGGTGTTTTTCAAGCTAAAAACATTATGATTTCTACAATTTTGGAATAGATTAAATTAACTTCGAGGAATTGGTTGAGAGCAAAAGTGACCGGTTTTAACTTTTAAGTACTCAATTTAACAATGGACGACAGATCCACAGGTCTGTTTGGGTTGTAAAAGATGAGATCCAGGAGGGGTGGCATTTGTTTAAGTACTGTCATATATTGGCACAGTGTATTAGTGAGGAATAAGAGAGGGAGGATGAAACATTTATACAGAGGTATGTTGTGAGACAGAATTTGCCGAAGTTTGAATTCTTTCTATGCATTAAATCTTGATTTTGAGGATGACATATCTGGTGTGTTGACTGTTGACTGTGTATGGAACTTTGTTGCTTGCAATCTAAAAAGATGCAATTGTAATGGATATTTCTCGAGAAGCCAAGTCTGTTGCAGCTGTAGCATGCAATAGTTTTGGTGTAGAATTCGGTTGATATTGCACTAGAGTGTGCAAGGATGCATCATAGGTTTTCTATGCCATCATTGAAGGTGGGAATTTTCCTCAAGTTGGAATACCTCATCTTAAGATTTGGTGGCTGATCGGAGTGTATTTGTGAGCTTGACTCCGGCCTGGTTATGCTAGTTATATATTAAAGTTTGGTTTGGAAGGTTTCAGTCAAATTTGTTGTTCTTTGGAGTTGTTTAGAAAGGTGACATGACGTTAAATTCGTAGCCTCTTTTCCTGCAAAATTCTGCAGATATTGGTGCCGTATAATAAAGAGGGATGCTGTGAACATAGCTTGGGAGCTTTGACAGGTTATTGAATTTGTTTGGCAGTGATGATCGGGTGCTAGCTTTGATCTCTTATTGTGTAGGTGCTTTAAGCTAGTTTGGTGCTAAATTTTCTTTAATTTAAGTCGATTTTGCCTTTACAAAAACAAAATACATCAAATCTCTTGAGAATATTTAGGTTATCATCAATAAGAGCAGGTTCTAGGCAGTTACATCGTTGTTGTGTGAAATGGCTCAGATGAATTTTCAAAGCTTGAGGGAGGAGTAGAGGAGACGAGAAAACAAAACAAAAACAATGAGAAATTTCTTGAAAATATCATAACTTACGCATTAACTGCTTGAAGAAAACGCATGACATTCAAACTTTGCCTTTCATCCAGAAGCTGTAATTATAGATCAGAAAAGAGGATCCATTAGCCATAATTGTACACTATATGTCTATATCTATTAGTTGTTACCAAAATATAGTTATACATACTCTTCGGCAAGTTTGTATTACATCTGATTCTGCTCCCTGGATACTGCATCTAAGCTCCTATTCAAAGTTGAAGAGAAGTAATGTCACCTCCAAAAATGATTCTATCTACATAATGCCTGATGAAGAATGAGAAGAATACCTTACTGAAGTAACGCTGCAAGAGGCATTCCTTCAGTAAACCGCACATACCATAGAAATACAACAAGTTCATCAAGACCTGCATGAATGTAGAAAACCTGTAAACATTCTGCTTCAAGAGGATGAATATTCTTCTTATTCTTTTCAGATTGCTTTGATGTATACTAAAAGTGTGTTTGTGCGGTAAACTAAACAGTGTAGCTTCGAGCTCTACTCATGGTGCGTGGAAACAATGATTTCCAAACACACGATAAATAGGTTTGCATCCGTGTGAGATTACGCATTATTATTTTCCTTAATCTAGTTGTTGGTACTTCAATAGATAAACATATGATAAAAACATGAAAGTGGAGAGGAAACCTTGTTGTAAATCCATTCAGTCCATGAAGGTCCTTTACAAATTGGTGAAACAAGAATCAATCCAAGCACTCGTTCTTTGTATTTCATCTGTCAAATAATGAAAAATTAACATGATGGTTTACTATACTAGATTGTTGTAACTGATAAAATTATAGCTCACAGTTGCTAACTTACAGCAAATAGTGTGAGGATGTAAGCACCAGCTGTTACTCCCAAGCACATAACCTCTCTTAACCTGATTTAAGACATTTTTGTATGAAGGTCAAGATCCTAATCAAAGTAAGAACATCAAAAGAGGTCTATTTCATGAATCTAAAAATATATATTCAATTTAGTAAGAGATATTATGTACTCAGTTTCCTTAGTTCAATTTATCCAAAAAAGCACAAACAATCTATTTACTTGTTACTATATGTAGCATCGGTGGAAAATGCTATACGTACCCGAAATAATCAAGGACTTCTGCAACCTGATCAGCTAGGTCATCCACACAAAGCAGTGGTTCATCTGAAGAAATCACATCAGCTCCTAACTGCAATATCTCTTAAACAAATGAGAAAAGAGTTTATTATACTACAAGATTGGAGAGTGCTCATGAACTTAAATATGTGTATCATATGTTATCTATTTCTTTATTCTTTACGGAAGTTCAAATTCCTCAACCCTCTATAGAAAGAAAAGCGGCTACTAAAGCCTAAAGGCTCTGTATGCATAGACATCAGATATGTATCACTTCAATTTAGGGTATGCTAGGACTGACTTATTTGAGCTTATTTACTGACATCAACAGTTCATGACATGTCCATAACCTGTTTTCAACTTATTTTCATAAGCTCACTAGGATTGTTTACAAAAACAATTTATAACTTATACGAAAACAATTTGACTTTATTTTATCTTTTGTTATAGAAATAGCTTATACACAAAGGCCTTATATGATAAGCATTAAATTGTTTATCTGGGCCTCAATCCTTTTCATGGTGTAAACTCAAAAAAAGTTCATTCAATTGAAGCTCTTCCATTAGATAAATGCCTAGTAGCTAAACTAAAGATAATACTAGGAAGAATGGCGACACCGACCTCATGCCCAGGAGCATCAATGTGATAAATGCAGAAATTATGAAGCATCAAAGAAGCTGCTTCTGGACAGAACAACAAACCCTGAAAACAAGACACATCTGCAAAAAAAAAACAGTTGTCCAAATTTCAAAAACCATAGCCAATTTGATTCAACATATTGAATAGACATAAAAAGCAAAATAATATGAATAATTACAATTAAGAGCCACATCTGGGTAAGTTATCAAAGCAGGTTTATCTTGATCTCCACAAATAAGCACAGAAACAGAACCTTTGCTTGTTTTCACTATACATTCCTGCAAACCTCCAAAAAAAACATAAATGATTATTAGTCAAACAACATTATTGAGCTGAATAATTTTTTCTAAGTTAAAAAGTTTGATTACCTTTCCTCCTAAAGGTATCAAATCAATGTCAATGGAGACAGAATCAGTTGAATTTCTCATTATGCAGTTACAGCTTATTAGAGAAGCAAAACTGAATCTTCTTATTTTCTTTCTTCTTTAGTTCTTACTCTTCTTGTCTCTTATTTTATGTTACTTTGGTGTCAAATTACCGTCACAACACGAGTGAATCTGAACGTGAATGTGAATGGCCACAGTAAGTATAAGTACGAAGGTACAACATCATTTTACAGTAACTATTTGTCGTATATGGTCAGTGACCGTTGGAAAGGGTTAAAACTCCATTGAAATTTTTACCTTTTATATGTTTATTACGTAATTTCTTTGTATACTTTTTCTACTTCTATAAAAAGATTACGTAATTTTATTCATTATTATAGTACTATGTATGTATGAAAAAATAACGTGAGAAAAATAATTGAAATTCTGTTTTAGGATTTTGTTGAGGTTTGAGCTGGAATAGGATGGGTTTGAAAGAGAGGACAGCGATTATATTAGGCGTAGCGGTGCACATGTGAGGTATCATAGTCATAAATGAAATGTTAAAACGATGGGTTGTATTGTAATTTTGGACTGGTATTATTATCCAGCTGTAAGCCACCTGGAATTTTATTATTAGACAATTATCCTCCACTAAACTATCAATATGATCACACGCCAGCTATTCATTTACCTCTCCTGGACCCACTTTAAGAAAAGGGACATGTATATATCTTTTTGACAAAATTATACCAAGGGGGCATGTATCCTTAGGATTTAGTTAGTAGTCAATACTCTTGTTTTTTTTAAGTAATGACTACTATTTTAAGTTTTTACACAGTATTTAATACTTTAGGAGTTTGTACTCTCATAAGATCGATATCTTTTTCCCGATAATAATAAGTAAGGTGAGGGTTGATTCCTTCAAACATTGGAAAGTCGGTGTTTGAACTGAAATAGTGAAATTATTTGGAAGGGATGTAAATTTAGATAGATGTTTTATCAAAGGGATGGTTAGGAAGAGAACTTCTAGAGCTGTTGAGTTAATGCATTTTCTTTTCACAACTAAGGGGTCCAAAGAGTGAACTTCTTCCACTTCAATCATACATGAGTATCGCCTAACTGTTTTTCTAGTCTAAGGACGTGCCAACCGATTCACATGGGAGAGCCGACTATGTTATTTGATAAAGACTTGTGACGGGCAGTTGAAGACATTGTGGTTGTTGGAAGTCCCTTCTTTGGGGACCTTCAACAGAAGGTGGCTTCTTTACCTTTTAGAGTTGGAGGGTTGGGTTTATACTCGGCAATAGAGGCTTCCGTGCACACTTTTGTGCCTTCCATTTCCCAATTTTGGATGTTGCAAGATCATATATTGAGAGATACCAAGATGAGTGGTATGACTCTGATTTCGACCGTGTTTTTGATGGTCTTCGTGGTACGATGTCATATTTTAACTTTAGCAGTTTTACTAGCAAGGACAATGTCTCTCCTAAAACACAACATGTTTTAGCGAGTTCCCTTTTAAGTAAAAGTGTTTAGGATGTAGAAATGAAGTTTGGCATGGCTACAAGACATAAAATTGTTTTTTGGAGTTTGCATGCAACACATGCTCAAGATTTTTTTCTAATGATCCATGTTGATGGGTCATGTCAACATATGCCACCAATTGAGTATCATACTATCCTCTTGCATCGCGTCAAGATTCTCTTACTCTCTATTGATGAGATATACCTTGTATTCCGTAAGGCACTCCTGTATACCTTTGGGGAGCACACAATTCGTTATAAGAAGCTTCCCGACTTCAAATACAAGTGTGACTTTGTTAGAGATGTCCTCTTTGATATATTTAGGCGGACATGAGTATCTGTGAAAAAGAAGACACCAATGAACTTCTTGATCGACCCATAAGAAGGAAGATCGACACTTAGGCAAGAAGGTGTTATGGTATACGAGTGGGGTAGGAGGGAAACATGCATGTGTGGACTTGACTTCGGTTTCCCTGCTTATGAGATTGGGGATCAGGGTTTTAACTGTTGGACATGCAACCCTCAAAGTCGCTTCATGCAAAGTTGCCAAACATAAGAAAACGTATTCTAACAATCAACATGTTTTTATTCCATTTGCAATGTTGTGTCACTTGGTCTATGGATGTTGTATTTTGCATGGTTGGTTTTGTCATCCATAAGGAATTAGCGAAGGTTTCCCTACTATTTCTCTATAAACTATAACATCTCTACTCCATATATAATATTTTATTTAAAATGGTTTAAAATAGTAGAAAGTGATATTTAATAAAAATATTTGTCTTATCTCAGAGAAAAAGCTTCATAACTCAAATTTGTTATAAAAGCTAAAGTGAATCGTTTGAAATTAACCTTAATTACTGAAAAATTTCAAAGTGTTAACTATTATGATTCTTTTTTCAAATCATTGGATGGATCTCTTTGATTATACCCGGCTCTTTCTTAGGTTTTTTTGAATGGTGATCCTTATTAATCATTTTCACATCAAAGAGGAATGAGACAAAGAAATCCAATATTCATGTATCCTCTTATTTTTGTGTGTTGAGGTGTTTTCAGATATGCTCACTTGAGTTATGATTTATGAAGCAAAGCTCTCTTCATGGTATTCAGATAGCTACGGGGCTCCAAATTTGTCTAACTTGTTTTTTCATATGATATTCTTATTTTATGCAAAACCATTCAATGTGATGTTGATTCCATTCAATATGATGTTTTTTCAGATGATATTCTTATGAAGCAATGCTCTCTACCACGATGTTTCTAGCCAACTTGCTAATTTTGACAAGTTTGGGACCTCTTTAACCATAAATGTCCCAACAATGAAAAATTGATTTTCAAAAATGAATTCCCTTTAAGGCCATTGCAACTCAATAGAAATACTTAGGACTTCCGGCTTTTCTTGGAAGATTAAAACAATAGGTATTTGATTTTGTTTAAGATTGAATTTTCCCACTATTTAGTTGTTTATTTATTTTGGCTTATCGATAAAACTGTGATTTTCACTATTATTTTTTTTTGTAGATAGACGAAATGACAATAATAATTGAATATAACACACACATAAATGGAGGAGTCAGAGTTCAAACTCCAATGACGACGTCAGACTTAATAATTTCAGCATTTATGTTAGTTTAGTTAGGACTTGTGCATGTCTTTTCACTATTCTTATTTTCCAACCATGAATCACTCCTGATTGGAAGGTGAGGCCGAATATAAAGGAAAAAGAAGGGTGATATGTTACTCCCTCCGTTCAAATAAGTGTCACAAATTTTGTATGTACCACATTATAATCTATTTTGATCATAATTTTTTACTTATATATAAAGACAAAGATTAGAATATAAGATGTTTCGTCTAGAAGTTCTAGTCCAACTGACAAATGTCAAAATTGTAAGGTCGGACGTCGTGACCCGGGTTCGAACCCGAGACCTCACAGTTGTGTGTAAGTTTTATTTTGAGGGTTTACCACTTCATCTAAAACCAAAAAAAAAATAAAGAATATAAGATGTTTCATTTCCCCTAAAAAAATATCCTCTAATCAAGTCACCATATTTTTTTGACCTTGATGTTAAAGTTGTACATGTTTTTACTTTTTGGTTACGTTAAAGTTGTACATGTGAAACTAGCGACATGCATGGTGATTGAATGGTGTGTTTCCGGGAAAGGAACTGAACATGGCCTTTATTTACCCGGTGATTACGGCCTCTGACTACAGTACAGTACATCTCATAAGCTTAATCAAAGTATAATAATCTTTTTATTCAACCTAATAAATTAATTAAATATATTCCGTTTGTCCCACAATAGTGGCACATTGGTAGGCGACGAATTTTGTAAGTCTGTAATTTTTTGATAAAGCTACAAAATTTAGGAAATTAATGACTCTTATTTCCTTGAAATGATTAAAAGTGTGTCCAATTATATTGATCATTTTGGTAATTGGATGCTGAGAGATACTGCTCACTTACTTACTCCTGTTGAGTTTGTAATGTGCCTCACCTGAATAATTGAGATGATTGTTTGGCTTGGAAGTTCACTAGTAATGGTATTTTTTTCCTATCATCTGTGTATGATGTCGTGATAAGTGATAGTCTGATAGACGACTGTATGATCGTTTAATTTAGATGAGCGATGGTTGCTTCTGATACTTATTCCCCGTACAATGTTTCTGATGAAGACCATTTTCATTTTTTCGTGATTGCTGTGGAGTTGGTTGCTCCTGATACGAGTATGATTGTATCTATTACATTTGGATTTGTTCTTGCTCTTCCGTCAAGTCGAACCAAACTAATGTCACTTGTAGGAAAGTGTGTGGAGCAGTGGAATCAACGACAGACTAATGATTATTACAATAAAAAAAACCTTGAGAAACACGACACAGTGCCGAATTCAAGCTTCGATCTACGACTTCAACTTTTACAAAGCTTCATCAACCTAGTTTAAATTCTAAGAGGGTGAAAAACACGTAACTGAGTGTTGTCAGCAGATCACAGAGCAAACAATATCATGGCCAAACTGCCATGTGAGTGGCTAATTTACCTAACATTTGAACTTGCTTTAAATTTGGAAACTACTTTGATCAGAACTCATATGTATTTTAAGAAAGATAGAGGATTTCACGGTGATGGTGTATCCGAAGGAAGACTGTTCCCTGCATGGTGGCATTATTTCATAATAGATGTCGGAGATGATTCTTGATGTCAGAAGTGTACTTATAATCACTCGGACACCTAAATTAGTATATGATCAAAGTGAGTGAAATGTTTAGAATGAGTCGTACCTTGATAGGTGATAATATAAGACTTATATAACCTCAAAGAGTGGTATTGAGTTTGGGCCAGCCAAAAGTCCACTCCGGAACAAGAACCTTCATGGGGAACTCGGATGACATATGCACAATGCCTTCATGAAATGATAGCTTATTTAACTATGCGTAGGATGCCCAACAGTACTAAACTATGGTATGGACCATAGTTTATTCCTGATTTAGGGATCAAACAATCACAAAGGTAACAATAATGCATGTACACATAAGAGATTAACAAAGTAAACTCAATAATACAGATGTGAAGATTTCACCCCAAGTATTAACAGAGGCATGCATGATTGTTTACAGCTCATATATTGGACACACTTGACAACTTTAAAAGCAAAGCAAATCCAGGAAGACAAAGTGATAAACAAAACTCCAAGAGCATAAAGGATGTACCATTATATATATCATATTAACTTTGACTTGACAGAGTCTCCAAAGTCCACAAATATGATTTGTCAAGTTCACTAAGAGAGAGATGTATTAAAAAGTATAGAGAAGGGGGCATGCATGGATATCATGATATACTAAGAATTGGGAACAGGCACACATTTATGCCAACACATTTTTTACACACATATTCCTTCTTACCTTTTATACAAAAATAAATAATAATGCCAAAACCAAGAATTCATGAAAAATCTTCTTCCCACTTTTAGCAATTACAATAATGTTTTGATAAGTGCTATGAACACTCTCTTTCAAACACTTCTCATAACACTCATTCTTTTAGATTTAATCCATATATATCTTACTGCTTTATGTGGGATCAATTTCCAAAATGTAAGATCCACATTGATTTAACTTAATAAGAGAATGAGTGTTAGAGAAAATATTTAAAAGAGTGTCTCTAGCACTCTTTAGAATATTTGAATTGATCTCTTAACATATTGCTACCTCATTTGATTATAATAGTACTCTTCATGTTAGAAACTTAAATATCTGTACCGACAGCAGATACTATAACATATTGCTACCTCACAATGCTATTATTTAGTTACACAAAAGCTATGAAAAGGATGATCCAACATTACTAAAGGAGAATGCTAATCAATGCCTCTGGAGCATTGGTTAAACAATTAAAACAAGTAAGTTCTTAATAAAAAGTAATAATTAACTACTTTGTCAAATGTAAGCTTATATTTTTAAGACAAAACTTCTATTTATGGATTTCTTAATCAATATCCCTGATGCACCGGTCAGCAAGACCCGTAACTTAATGGCAGCAGTACAATTTGATGCTGTGTTTGAACAATCCAAGGTTTCTTAACTCTTACATATGCGATTGCTATCTGAATTTGCAGCTGTACATCTTACAAGAAATGACCATTGTCAGCAACAATCATTGCTTATACATGTGGCATGATTTGTATGAAAAAATCATTAAACAGAAAAGCTGCAAGATTTAAAGACATAAATTATTAGATTTGGTTGTTAAAGAAAATAAAAGATCTGCAAGTAGTAATAAAATAGAGCAGCAGGGCATTATATGAAGGAGTCATGAACCAGATATCATAAATAGACGACACCATCTTATCAGTTTAGTTAGAACAAAGATTTGGCGAAGACATCAAAAGCCATGTCACTCATCATAATTCATATGGTAGCCAAATGATATTGCACCTCTTAGCACCTAATATCGCACCTAATATAATTAAGTATGTGTTTGTTACTGCATTTTCTTTTCTCTAGACGCGCGGCAATCCGGAAGCTACTTTTAGCTTTTAAACTCTAACGTTAGAAGTGCATTGGGACGCGATATTTCTCAATTAAACGCCAATCCAAACATTGCATAAGAATTTAATTGTTATGCTTTTTCCAATAAATTTTTATGGAAAATGTTAACTTGTGCCCTAAGGGCACATGTTAAAGATTCTATTAATAGAAATTTTGAATCGAAAATTGTATTAATTTATTACTTAAAAAATTTAAGATTAATTTTTTCAATTAATACTTATCATTAGTGTCAAGAATTTAATGTTTAACATGTGCCCTAAGGGCTAAGAGCACAAGTTAACATGACCCAATTTTTATTTATGCATGCATCTAATCACATCTCTTCATTATGCCGCCACTTTGCCAAGTTCTCAAACTATCTCGCAATTATGTGCGTGGTATGATGTGATTGAATGCATATGTAAATTTTACACTAACAGTGCCTTTCAATTAAACCTTATCTTAAGGAAGATAACCGGCCAGAATCACATACCAAGGAATCACAGGTGATTTCATTAAGGGAAGGAATCATCATATCCATGCCCCATGCAGGCACACAAAACAAGTATATTGAATGAATATTGATCCCTCACCCTGATGATAGTTTCACTATTTTAGGTCCCTAAAACAGAGAAAAAACTGTAAATAAATTTTAAAATAAGAAGGAAAGCAAAGTGTGATATTCATTGTAATTCATTGTTCTCTTTCTCTCTCTCACATCCTTTCTCTTTAATCTCAGCTGCATTGTGATTATTATTTTGATTCAGACTTTTTTTAATGTTTCTTGACTATCTTCTACCTTATTGGACATTACTAACATTAATATTTGATAAGTTGTATTTTCAATGCAAAAAGATTAAAATATATGACAATATGAAGCAGCAGCACTTGAACAACACAGATCATAAACAATTGACCATCTAGTTTTTGTAGCATGAATCATAAAATTAACACTTGAAGATAAATATACATCAAATTGGGGGAGAAAAATTCCAAGATCTATTCAAATGCACAGATAAATTAAGGGTATGAATATAAAGGATGAAACAGTACAAACAAAAGTTCTCATCTTTAATCAAGTGTAATTCTTCAATCACAGCTTCACAACTCATTAACAATTCTGTTAGTACTCAATTGGATGACGCCGGAATTCCACAACTCTATTCATTCTTCCAAGCATACAAAACATGTGAGAAACCAACACCTTGTTGCTGCAATTTGGTCTCAGAAAACCTCTGAGAGAAAGACCACTGCAAAACATTTGCATCAGAAACAGGTTGAGCATCCCAAATTTTATCTTGAGAGAAACATGTTCTAAACATGAAAACAGCATTTCCAAATGATGTACCAAAAAGCCAATTATAAACATCCCAATAAACTTCAACTTCAAGACCATCCACAAGTATAGTATGATTCCCTCTAAACTTCCACTTCAACCTCTTCACCTGCATCACAGTTTTGCTATCGATCCGAACTATAAGACAAGGATCACTTGCAACAGAAGTATCACACTCAATGACAAGATCATGAATTTTACCATTGTCACAAAAAACAACCTTGTTACCAAAAAACTTCTTACCAAAAACATGTTCTTTCTTAGCAACAAAAACAGCATTCAAAGGTAAAGGAACTGCATTAGATTTCTTAAAAGCCTCTTTCCTTAAATCACCAAGAAGAAGAACCATTTGTTTATCAACAACTACTCCTACAAAAAAACCCTCCAATGGTTCAGGTCCAACACCAAATCTAGCTGAAGAAAGATCCCAATACACATCAATCTTACAACTATAAGCTTCTAAACTCTTACAACCCTTTCTCTTAGAAAACACCCAAGGTTTTATATCAACTTTACATAAACACTGATTTGAAGCATCATCAATCCCAACACTAAAGCCTTGACCCATCAAACTCTTACTCCATGTAATAGTAATCAAGCAAGATCTACCTCTAATTGAACACTGGTAAACACAAATAACCAGATTTTGAGCAGTTTTGCTTGAGCTTGAAGATGATGATGATGAATCTGCTACCTGAACTGCATTTTCACCAAAACAAGATGGAAAATCCTTCATTTTTTTTTCAAAAGGGTGACCAAAAAAAGTGGTATCTGAGGAGAATATAGAATTTGCAGAGAAATGAAAAAACAGAGGTTAACATGAATGGATGAGAGTACAATTCAAGACATCTGAGAAAGTGTTAAAGAGATTACAACCCCACATAGGAATGAATCTGTTGTGAGATAGAGAGAAGAGGAGCGTGGAAAGTTAAAGACAAATTTGAAGGAATGTTGAGAGTAAAACAAGGTTACAGAGAAGCAGACAAAAAAGTGTTACTTGTTTCACTGTCAATGACTCTGTTTTTCTCAAAATTTTATTTTTTAATAAAAAAGTGTATAATTCTAATACTATTATAATCAAACCATCAAACGCAAGAGATTAATGATTTTCATTAAAACGAATCATTCGATAGAACCCAAAAGTGATTTTGGATGAATATATTTAATTAAATTTTACTTGTCTTTCGATTGAATTCAATAACGGTCTTTTCTAATGAGAAATTAACATGTTAACACAAAAAAATAAAAATATTATTATATTATATAATATGTTCATTATTATGATGATGATGTGTTTGTGGGGAGAGGTAAAATGAGATGGTGACAGCTTATGAAAAGAGAAATGAGACAATATGGAAGAAAATGGGAACTGGGTATGATGCTGTAAAGGCTGATTTGTGAGGGTTACTCAACACTGATTAAAGGTAATGTAAGGGCTAAAAAAAAGCATCTTTTTTTATTTCTATTCTATGATTCTATGATATTGCTATGTCATAATGTGACAAGCACTCATCAACAAACTAGAGAAAAGACTATAGACTATAGTAATGTAGTTTCATGGAAGTATTGATAAAAATAATAAATAAATATTGTATATACATAAAAATGGGGAAATGGAGGGTCAATAAATGGAAAATTGAAGGGATTAATAAATGTAAATTCCCTTAATTTGCATGTATTTAAAAAGAGAAGGAGTGGAGGTCAGAGAATTCAGAAAGTGGAACCCACAAGGTCGTGTAAAAATGCAAGCACGTTCTCCATCTCATGCCTTGCCTAACCTACCTCACAAGGTTAGAATAACTATGTCTTGCTAAATTAGGACAGAGTAGTAAACCATCATTTTGTTCTCTGCATATAAAATGTTACATCAAGAAAAAGAAGTCACAAATCATACTTGATTGCACGATATAACATTTTGAGAGTTTAATGGAGATATAATTTCAGTGGGAAATAGTTTTATAGAATTCATAATATTGCTTTTTTTCTTTCTTTGTATAAACTCATAATATTGCCATGTTTTACATTCTTGACAAAAAAAATTGTTTTATATTGATTGTGCATGTCTCATATTTTGAATCAATTATATTTTATCAAATGTACATTTGAGAGAAGTGGTCCAAATAAAAAAAAAAATCACATTAAAACAAGCTAATGTTTTTGTTTTCCATAGATACTCTCCATTTGAGCTAATCTTGTTCGACCACCTAATTTAAACACATAAACTATAATTCAGATCACAATTCGCCACATTGTGGAAGACTATCTCTTTCCACTAGATTTAAAGTCATTGAAAAAACAAACTCATTTTAATCAAGATTAGTTTTACACACATCAATTCAAATCATAATAAACATGAAGGGTGTGTTTGATTTGTTAAACAATATGTAGTGGACAGAACAACACAACACTAGACAGAACAACACATGACAAACTTTTATGATATTGAATAAAGTCATATGATATTTTAAGAACAAGACTCGGTCATTCTTCTCATTTATACAGTAATTCATCAACAATATATAATTTCCTTTAAGAAACATCTTTCTTGGACGTTGAGAGTTATAGTTGTTGGCATAATACCGTCCATCTTTCAATTGTACAACTAATCGTTTAAAGGATATAGATAAGGAAAATTCTATGGTGAAGTCGTGAAAATGACTTTTTTGATGAAGTTAACACTATAACATCAAAAGTGTAGTGAGTAACACCCCACTGTTTGTACAGTAGCATCAAAAGTTAAGTCCTCATAGTATCATCAATTCATCAGATTAACAAGACTACACTTAATCTAATTTTATCCTACCTTGTTTTAAGTGTAACACCCCACCAAGTGTAACACTTAAGACTATCACATAATATCATCAAATTTGTTTGCATGTTAAAGATGTCAACGATAAAGTAGTACCTGTAAGTCCAAGATGTTGCAAACATTATTAGATGAATTACTATTGATCATTAATCAGTAATCAACAATTTAAAAATGAATCAAACATTAAAATCAAAATTAACTTTTTCAAAAAAGTCAGTTTTCTGACTGCACCGTAAAAGCTCCCGATAGATAATTCTAGACCATATTGTACAATCAAAGTGTTGACAGAGAATTTCTTTCTTATAGTTTTTTATGATTCACTGTAGTTTATTTTTAAGCCTGTACTAGATGCATTGATTCATCAAAAAATGTTGATCAACTAGGTAATTCCAACATGCTAAGTATCAGAGGCACATAATTAGAGGATGAGCAATTTTCAGTTAGACCATAAGATTAGAGAGTGGGCTTTTAAGTGTTGGTTGATTCTCTTTGGCTAGAGGCTATAACTATATAGTCTTCAAATGTAGAGTTTTCCCTAGCTTAACATTCCACTTATTGATCATGTGACTCACATTCATTTCACTCTATTAGAGAGTAGATTTTAAAGAGAGTGTTGACACCCTGTTCGGCATATCACCATACCTGATGGTTAAAAGCCAAAAAAAAAAAATATCATTTAAGTTTAACCAAGTATATTTCATGTTCATTTCATCATTTTTTTTGTGGCATTTAACAATTTCCTTGCTTTTATGGGGTCCATCCATCTTCTATCTTTTCTTTTTTTTTCTTTCAAAAGCCGTTGTCACAAAAGTTTAGATCATGTAAACTCATTTGCAAGCCTCTAATGTCTCATTGCAAAAGACTGAAAAGAAAGTCCAGAAGGAATTAAATTAGTACTCGACATTCTGGATTTGTCCACATATATTAAGTACTTTTCCATTTACGCTTGAGGTGCTAGTTCAAATTTATTTAGAGATATCATAAAATGATTATCATTGTCATTATTAATAATAAATAAATAAAAACCCTTCCCCCAAATTTTTTAAGAAAAAGTTATTTTGCGGTCTTGCTTCTTTTGAAAGCTACTGATACCTTTCATCATAAATAGATGATGTATCCCATATACATAGGACTAATTAAATGAACCGTCATGTTAACTTCAGTCCTTATGTCACATGTTAAGCATTAAATTCTTACCACTAATGATAAATATTAATTGAAAAAAATTAATATTAAATTTTTTAAGTAATAAATTAACACAATTTCCTATACAAAATTTTTATTAATGAAATCTTTAACATGTGCCCTAAGAGCAAAAGTTAGAGATTACTATCACTTTACACTATTAAATTATCTTGTTTTTGTTTTTACTTAATTCACGTGATATATACCCAGTTGAAGACAAAATGATAACATTGAAGGGTGAGAATTTCAGCAACAACAATAAAAAGACAGCATAAAATGGTGAGACAAAAAAATTAATTAGGCATGGTAGCAAAACTCATGGTTACCCACTCGAACCAAACTCATTTTGACAGATTTTCTCCGTTTTGATTGGGTTTGGGTTTTCCCCGATTTCAAGACACGGGTATGGGACGGGTAACAGGTATATAGGTACCCACTCCGAACCCATACCCAAACCCGTCCCGAATGCAGAAAATTACTTTATCATGTTATTTTTGTTTGATAATTGATGTGTTATAAAAACTATCATTGATATTTAAAGGAATAACTAAATCAATCGGTCTAACAAATGTTAAAGTGAGCATATTGTTGGATAATGCGTTACAACATTTCTCTAAGGGTTACAAAAAAACTTATATTTTTTATTAAAAAAATTTATTCAATGCGGGGATAGGGATGAGGCTCAATTCTTATCCCCGTTGAGTATGTGTAGGGTAACGAGTAAGTATATTAGAATCGGATATGAGGATGGGTAACGTAAAACCCATCTCCACCCCGCCCCAATGTCATGCCTACGTACGGTGAATATTTCAAAAGAAGAAATCATTGAATTACCATTTTGGTGAGAGTTTTGTTGGTCAAAGCGGGAGAAGATTTCGAGTAGATAGCAAAATTTAATCAAATCCAAAGGAACAACAGACCTGGAAAATTTGGTAAAAAAGAAAGACATGGAAAATGTGTTTTCCTTTGATAGGTATAAATTATTAAGTGAAGAGGTTTTGGAATTGATCAAATTAAAACTAGTTATTTTTTAGTATGTTCAATCAAATATTTGTTTGAGAAGTTGGACATGTTCTTCTCTTGTCATTGCTAGGTCAATTGGACTCATTATATGATGAGCGCGACTTTTGTTGGGTTAACATCTTCATTATTAGATGAGAGTGATTTTCTTGACTATGTGCACATTGCTTGAGCAGTCTCTAAAATATCGGTAGATTTTTTAAGGAAAAAAGAAAGAAATGAATGAATGAATTGCATGGTAAGGACTATATTATTTGTTTTCTTTGATTAGCAATATAGAGGATTTAACGCAATAATGATTATATAGAGGAAGTGTTGGAACAACAACTAGAAATAGAATGCTAGTAAATCACCAGATTGAACATGATCGTTTATTTACATAATTCAAGGAGGTGTGGCTGAAAATAACGTCAAGAATTCTGACAAATAGTGCATTATGATTGCCTGCTCTTTATTCTTGAAGAATTCTTGATGTTATTTTTCTAGAGAAATAGCATTTTTCAACATATATAATTGTGCTCCTCGATTTTCGGATAACAAACCATTAATTGATTTGAATCGTTAATCTTTGAACTCTCTACTTTTATTCGTGGGAAGGGAAAAAGTGAGTAAAAACCCTTATGAGATTATGGATCCGGGGGTTGATTTCGCGGAGCGAGGGTGTTAAGCACCCTACACGACTACGGTACTCCGTAGGAACCTTTTGCCTAATTTATCTTGTGCTAATTCATTTGCTTATTTTGAAAATACTTGCCTAAATGTCTAAGTGAAAGAATGGAGGGAGAAGAAGCATGTGTTTTGTTATTTTTTATTAGATTTGGAAGGATTAACTCCTTTGCCTACATACCCTAAAAAGGGATCAAAACCAATGTAGTTCACTCTCAAAAATTTATTTGGTGGGTTATGTTGATTTTAAAGTTTTTTGAAAATGGTTTTAAGAAGGGGAAAGAGGCCTCAAGGCATAAGAGAAACAAAATGAGGTGAGGTTAATTAATTTCAGTTAGAAGAAACCAAGTCTAATATGGTTAAAATTGATTAAAAATTTGATTAAGAAATAAAAGGAAAAGAATCACTTGGGTTAAAATCCAAGGTTTCTTAAGAAAATATTTTTGAAGTTTTGCATATTTGATTTTTTTTTTTTGGAAAAATGGTTTTTCTAAACTAACGGTAAAAAACTACACGTTTCAACGTAACGGAAAAATAAAATGTGAAAGGAATTACCGAGGATGTTGGATCCCAAGTAAAATTCCAACCTAAATTATTAGTTGTTTACTTTTAAGGCGCTCAAATTAGTCAAGTTTTTAATCCTAGTTGGTCCCTAATCCATTTTGGTCCTCACTCATAAACCAAGCATAAAACAATAAATAAAGTGTGGTCTTCAAAAAACAAATGATAAGAAATAAGATGCATGTACTACATAAATTTCCCATTATACACACTAAACAAATGATGATAATAAAATAAATGACAAGAATTAAATATGCATGCAACAATTCTAAGCATAAATTAAATTAGAAATAAACGACAAATAAAATAAGCGTAAAATAAATCACAATTTAAAAACAATTAAGCAAATAACAAAAAAAAGTAGTGGAAATAAACAAGTAAAACAAATATTAAAAGATAGAAAGTTTTAAAAGAGGGAATACATTTTTTAGAATAAAAAGAGACATTAAAATGAGAGAGAAAAAAAAACAAGTGGTGTAAAATATGTGAAAAAATAGTGAAGAAAAAATAAATAAAACAAAGGCTCAGGTTGGATGAATCTGGACCACTTGATGAATCAGGAGATCCAGGTTCAATCACCGTATCAACTCATCACAGTCACTGGATCTGAGATCCAAAGGTTAAAAAAAATACACAAGAACAAAACACTAAAAGCGATAGTAGAGCAGTGACCGTCAAATTTACGATCTGACGGTTCAAACAGACACGTATATAGTGAAAAAGTAAATCAGCATACACATGATCCACACATGGACACATCATCGCCCGTTAGATCCATGATCTAACGGCCTAGGCCTGAAAGTGCATGATAACGCTATAGAAACACGCGCACTGGATCAAAGAAAATAAACAGAGTATAAAAGGAAAATTAATACATGAAAAGCACATAAGCCAAATAAAAACCTCTCTCTAAATCTTACAAAACAAAGCAAAACTCTCTCCCTTCTCTCTAGTTTATAGATCGTCGGAGAAGAAGATGAGACGATGGTCGGCCGGAGAGCCGCCACGTCGGAGCTTTTTTATTATTATTTTTTTGCAAAATTTTTGTGTCAAAAGCCTCCTCTCATCCTCCTCTATACGGATCTAAACTCACAAATCCAAAAACATTTTGTAACGCCCTATTTATTATTTAATTATTTTTGGTTGAGTTTAGAGTCTTTTATATGACTTATGTGATTTACGTTGATTTATGACGTGTTGTGGTGTATTATATTTTATTAAGTGGCTTTATATTA
>Ga0315914_1000110_pt1 | contig 71903 bp, 30 predicted proteins | sample MpolenodulesMG_FD_203920 | JGI IMG/M metagenome (GOLD analysis project Ga0315914, IMG submission 203920) | Medicago polymorpha root nodule microbial communities from Los Angeles, California, United States - elongated nodules | ecosystem: Host-associated > Plants > Roots > Nodule | place: USA...
TTTCTCCGAGCTCACGACTCTGGTCCAGAAAGCTTGTTTCACCGGCTGATTGTTGAACCACCAACTTCTATTTGAAAATGTCGAAAGAGCATGAAAGGCATTAGTCTTGCTATATATGGAAGTGGTTATAAAGGTAGTACTAAATAAACTTACTTGTGAAGGTATTTTATGTTCAGTCGTTTCCAAAGAAGTTGTAGATTTCCCTCTTGGTTCTGAATTAGCCGACAAAGCGGCTTTCGTGACTTTCTCTAATGTAGAGCTTTCTTCAACACTTTCCATTGTTATGCCATCAATATTCTGCAAATCACGAAAGGTTCAATACATGTGAGTTGTTTTCCAAGTTACGGCTTTGAAAGGACCCCTTTTTTAATAATATTACGTACATCATGAGTTGGTATAATGGATATTTGAGAAACTTCAGCAGTTAATATCGTTTCTCCGAGCTCACGACTCTGGTCCAGAAAGCTTGTTTCACCGGCTGATTGTTGAACCACCAACTTCTATTTGAAAATGTCGAAAGAGCATGAAAGGCATTAGTCTTGCTATATATGGAAGTGGTTTATAAAGGTAGTAGTAAATAAACTTACTTGTGAAGGTATTTTATGTTCAAAAGTTGCCAAAGAAGTTGTAGATTTCCCTCTTAGTTCTGAATCATAACTTGGTACTGCTCCTTCCACACCTTGTTTGTATTCATAATCATCTATTTGATCTTTTTCAGCACGCTCTTTGTTTATAATATCGCGTATGTAGAGTAAGTCACAGCGGACTAAGAAATCAATTTCCCTGTCTGAAATAACAAATTATAAGAATTATGAACTTGATGAGAAGGCCAAATCATTAAGACATGGATTAATATATAGTGGGTACCATGATTATAACTCTGAAGCATGTCCTCAACAGTAGTAGTTGAAGTTAATGAGAGTTTTGGACAATTATGCACAAATAGATTGGTCAGAGTCTTAAACTCAATCCCTTGTGAGAAGTTATTCAGGTTGGGGAGTTGCATCAATATTACATGTTTAAGTTGTGGAAGCGAAACCTCCACATCGTCTTCTCTCACACCTTTTTGACACTCAAAAACTTTCTCCAGATTAGGATCTTGATTTATGATCAAATACTCCAGTTCAGGAAACTCGTGGGGTGCAGAGACATAGAACAGGCGCTTTAAGTTATTGCATTGTGTGACAAGAATCAACTTTAATTTTGAGAAGTATATTGCATTTTCATGCTCTTCATCATCTTCAATAATTTGCTCCAATGCATCACACTGTAATGCGACTAGGATCTTCAACTGAGGTAGGCTTCTAGCGACTGCGGACGAGAAGATGGCCTTCAGTTTTTTACAACCCCAAATGTATAGCAACTTAAGATTTTGAAGGGTTGCAGAATGTTTGGCACCCTTCCATATATAGGTCAGCTCTGGTAAATTGACCAAGTTCAGGTCTATTAACCATGATGTTGCTTGTCGCTCGTTCATTGGAAGTTGATCTTGGTGAAAAATGCCTTTTATTTTAGAGCTGTTCCAAACAGCAACAGATTCCAACACCTGCATATTTTTTATACTCGCTTCCACTATATCCTACAAAAGCATATTACTCATCAATTCAGATCACGATGCTCAAAAGAATGAAATGAATATTTTTGACATAAAACCTTAAAACTTTGGTTATATGGAATGAATATTCAGATCACAAGGCGTTAGCTCGGTAGTAAGAGCTTAGCCTTATAACCTCTCCTCTCTGGGACGCTTGTAAAATGGCCATTAGGTGCCACTTTAATTAATAAAAATTTCCCCTTCCCCATTTTTTTTTTAAAAACATAAAAAAAATTACAAGATGAGAAAGTGTGATGCTTAGGAACTCCATTATTTTTAGGACAATGCTAAAGAGTGCCCTAGGGGCATTGGTTAAGCATCTAAAAAAAGTAAGTTTTCATAAAAAAGTGGTGTAATCATTACTTGATCAAAAGTAATATCTTATATTTCCAAGATAAAATTTCTATTTGGGGATTCCTTAAACAATGCACCGAGGGGACTGGTTAGCAAGACCCTTATTAGTATACCAAGTATGAGAATGAAGCTATAAGGAAGGAGACAGAAATGTACCTCGGTGAATGCTGAAGAAACCATCAGACTATTAACAACAGACAAAGTGGATAGTCCAACATCTTCCATGACAATCCTTAGCAAAGATGGGCAATTTATATAGTAATTTTCTGGGAAAATGTTGATCATATTTGGTATACTGAAGAGTGCAACTTTTTCCAAAACAGGAAGCTCAGTTTGGATCTTGTTATGGTACATCAAACCATGACCAAATACATATATCAAACTATGTGTCTGCCGTATTTCAATATCCTTAAGATTCACCAGGCCTTGAACATAAGATACATGGAATAAGTATACCAATAAGTTGCAATTCACAACACTGATACTTTTCAATCTTGGGAATATTGCATCATAACTCTGCGAATCATGATCTTCCTGAATTATTTCATCTTTATTTTCATGTGATTTTCCATAACTTACTAAATATATCAACTCATGGCATTCGACTATCATCAGATCTTCCAATGAAGTCAAGTGCATAGCTGTGGATGGTGAAAACAATGTTCTTATCATCGAACAAGATCTTAATATAAGCCTTTTAATATTGCACAGATTGAATGACCCTGTAAGACATTAAAAAATTAAAATTATTGCACTCATGAGTTAGAAACTTAGAATACTGGTATTGTTGAGTAAATTTTTCATTAATTTGGAGCTTTGCAACTAACATTTTTTGTTCGTGTTATAACTTAATCTCACAGGCCAAATAAAAAATTTTAAACATATTTTACTAATCAACATTTTTTATAAGTAGAGGAAGATTCATTAGTAATACTTCACCAAAAAATAACTATCTCTACTGTGATTTTTCTAAGAATATGTCACAATTTAACATAATATGTAAACTAACTCTCGCAAACAAAGAAACAGACTTATGAAATGCAATGTACACCTGGGTTGTAGTGAACAAGGGATGTTGATGGGATTGAAGTGAAATCTTCCAATGGATTAGATTCCAAATGAAGATTCAGAAAATTTTGATGATCCTCATCTTTCAGTTGAGGTAGTTTTCGGTCTCCACTTACCTCTATTTGTTCAATATATTGGAGATTCATGGATTGAACAAGACCACTACAAGTATAACTTAGCTTTTGTAAACATAATCTCAATGGATCTTGCTCTTCATAAAAGGATGGTCCTGCCAATAGAAATTTGCCTACTAACTCACGCTTCTCGATTGCCCGAACTTCTTGTAGACTCCACGCCTTTTTTATCTATCATTTACAATATATATTTATGATATCACTCTTAACCTTTTCTTAAAATGACACATCAAATGAAAAAGAAATCTATTGTAATATATAAGTAAAAGCCAAAAAAGGGGTTGTACCTCAGTGGTGCTGTGATCGCAATTTTTTCCTTTCAAATCAACCAAGTAAGCGTTGATTGACATGATGGCAACCTCTGGACAATTCCGCAAAGTAAACTGGCGAAGAGATGGCAACGCTGGATGACAGTTATTTGGGCACATGCTAATCATATTTGGCAAGTTAGAAAGAGTAAGCTCTTCCAAAGCAGGAAGGTTGATCTTCAGTTCATTGTGACTTTGATTGTCATGTTTGGATTGTCCAAATACATATACCAACTTATGAATAACTTCTATTTTAAGGCACTTTAATTGTAAGAGGCCATGAGCAGAAGTCACTGGAATTATGTATTCTAGCTTCTTGCACCCTCTAACAATGAGTTGCTTTAGTTTTGAGAAAACCAACTTGTCATCATTTTCGCTTATCTCCTCTTTGTTATCATCTGCAAATATATGCTTCAAACCACGACAGTATAATATTTCTAATCTTTCCAAGTGTACAAGACTCAGAGCAACTGCATATGTGAAAAGAGATATTAGCTTTGAACATTTATACAATTCCAAGTCCTTAAGACAGCACAAGTTCAGCTTCCAGAAAAATAAGGTTCCATGCAGTTGTGGACATTGTTTTATATATAGCTCCTCCAACTTCTCAAAAAGGCCACTGGGAGGATGACCATGGTATAAAGAACTTAAATGCTTCATGCCCTCAATTCTTAGCTTACGCAACTTAGACAAGAGAGTTCCAGCCCGGCTGAAATGATTGCCGATGTCCACCAAATGCTCTATGTCATTAGAAGTGCTTATCATAAGCTCAATCAGTTCATTCATTCCTCCACCATCTATTTCAAATATGTCAGGGATAATATTTTTGGCACCTCCTCCTTGAATATTTGCTATCAGCAATACCTCAGTTTTCTTAGCCAAATCCTTAATTGCTGCATTTGTTGTGTCAAAGCAACTAAGAAATAAAGTTCTGCCACTATTGAGAAGCCTTTCTTGATATCCTACAAACAAGGTTCCAAGATGTATATGATACCTTTGCAAGGATTGTGGGACACTAAAGAGCTCATAAGTACTTTCATTGTACAAGTCCCATTCGGATCTACGGTCATCGATGTACAGTTCTTCCAGCTGTTGATGTCCTCCAATCACTTCAAAAGGATTCGTTTCTATCTCACATTCTGAGAAATCTAACAATTTCAAGCTTGGCAGTTGTGTAATCAGATTGAAAGGTAATTCAAGGAATGAACAGTTACGCAATGTAAGACTTTCAAGTTTCTTTGGATCTCCTAAAAATGAGGTATCTCCGAATTTCCAATTCTCTAGAAGTAGACAACAAAGACCTTTCAATAATTGGAATGAATTTATTAGCAGTGGCCTCCTCTCAAGGCCTTTATTGACAAGAAACAAAACTCTAAGCCTTTTCATTTCCTTGAAAATTTCATCCGAGACTTCTAAATACGTGTTTATGCATAAAAACTCAAGATTGGAACAATCCAATTGATATGGAAATTTCTCACACCATAGATATCTTAATAAAGAGTATTCTGTAGTCACTTCTTTATCCAATGCACATTTGATACCCTTACCCTCCTCTTCTGCAATGAAGAGAGCTACTTTATGAATTAAGTCGTGCATTTTGACACATCTACCGTCACCAGCATCCAACAGTAAACAAGAGCTTATGAGCTTCATTTTAGCCGCACACACTTCGTTCCTTGCCCGTCCATATGACTGAATTTCTCCAACTAGGCCTAGCCCTATTGCAAATCTGGTTAAATCTTCAACTGGAATTTCATATTCTTCAGGGAACACAGAACACAGCAAAAAAAGTGACTTAGCTTCTTTAAAGTCCAAATTATCATAACTTAGTTGCAGGCACTTGTAAGGATTTTGCAAACCTCTTTCAATATTCACTGGTTTTGAACTTGTCAATCTATCCAATGCAACCTCCCATTCCACTTCAGCCTTGCCTTTCAAAGTGCTAGCCACAGCTGTGATTAAAACAGGTAATCCTTCACATTCGTTGGAGATTAGTCTTGCCAAATGCTTCAGGTTATCAGAGGTGGCTTCAGATATTTGTGCTTGAATTTGAAAAAGTCGCCATGCTTCCTCGTAATCTAAGAGTTCTAATGAAATCCTTCTTTGGCAGTCCATTCCAATACAAACATCCTTAGATCGTGTGGTGACGAGAACCTTGCATCCCTTGTGATTTTTCCAAGAGGGAATCCCTATGGCCACAAAATCAAGCTGCTCCCACACATTATCAAGAATCACAAGAATCTTCTCGCCTTGCATTATTATTTTATGCAAACGTTGTGCTCTTTGCATTTCTGTTTTTTCTTTCAACTCACACTCTAGCGAGGTTGCGATATCTTCTTGGATCTTTTGAACTTCAACTGTACTAGAAACGACCACGAAAATCACTTCATCAAAAAGATCCTCTTTCTTTGATTTATTGCCAATATCAAATGCCAATGTGGTTTTACCACATCCCCCCATACCATACAATCCAATCATGTTAACATTGTCATTTTTTAGTGCCTCCTCAAGTTGATCATAAGCATGTTGTCTGCTGTCAAACTTCAAACACTTTTCTGAAGTAAAATATCCTAAGCCAGGAAGTGAAGAAAGGCGTTCAATTTGTACATAGCTACCACCTTCTGCATTGCAGATTTTAATCTTCTGTTTTCTCTCTGATAACTGTCTGCCCAACCGATATCGCCAAATCCAATCCGGGCAACACCCAAAACAACAGCTCTTGTTTGTCCTTGCCTCTTTGAGTAACTCCTTGGCCTTGTCTATGTCATTGTTAGCTTCCTTCAACCATTTTTGAACCAATGCAGCAATTTTCTTGGTTTGCTTCTTGGCATCATTGATGCGCTCTTGAACACTATTTCTTGTTTCAACAAATCTATCATTTTCATTTTGAAGGTCTTCAACCAGATTGTTGAAGCAACAAGGGTAGCGTAATTCTTTTACTGCTCCGCACACCAAATCTCTTGTGACCGATGATGCAAAGCCACTGACGAAGTCTGCCATCAATTCACTCCACTAAATGCAATTTAACCTAAACAAGACAGATAATAAAACACATGTAAGTTTTATTCATTAGAACTATATACACACACCAATAATAACTGAGAATAAAAGGAAGAGACCTCTGATTTTATGATATGTGAATTAATACAATGTTCCTTTCTAATCATAATGCATAAAGTTTAAAATTTTAAACAGTAAAAGATGTGGTCACAAATCTAAGGTGACAGAGATACAAAAAAACTTCATATGTGTTTCTCTTTCCATGAAAGTGATTCTTCCTTCTACATTTTTTCATTAACAACATAATATTGCACTTTTCAATTCCATTTTATCATCTAAATCAATTTCACTTTATAAGAACGAACAGTCCATGATATGCTGACTTAGTTGTAAGAGTTTTGCCGCGTAACCTCAAGGAAAGAGTTCAAATCCCCTCGGTAACATTATACTTTAATTAATAAAAAAAAAAGGTTTAACTGCGGTTTCAATCCCCCTATTTTCACTATTTTGCGGAATTGGTTCTCAATTTCAAAATTTAACAGTTTTGGTCCCCCATCAAATATTTTTTCTAAAATACAAGTTTTAAATGAAGTTTATAAGGAAATTTTCTTACCATCTTATAGATGTTGATCTTTTCCATCATCAAATCATATATTACGTCAGCATATAATATCACCAATTTTTTTAGTTCAAAAATATGATGGAGGGATCAAGACTCTCACATTTTAAAATATGGGGATCATATCTATAAAATGGTGAAAATAGGGAGACTCAAATTGCAATTAAGCCTAAAAATAATAACAAGTAAAATATAAGAAAAAAAATTCATGGCAAGAAGAAACTCTCAAATTCATCCAAAGTGTTGTTGATAAGGGCAAGGATCCTCTGAGTGATGAGTAACGCAAAAGAATTAAGAGTTGTTATTGTAACAAACTCATGATTTGTTCAGATGTACATACAATATCTACCTTTAATTTGTTAATTAACGGTTGATATGGTCACTTTAGAGGAGCCGGATCGGTTGATCATAATGTTAAGAGATAGATAAATATCTAAAAAAATAAAAAAGATCCTACGAGAAGTGATGTTAATGAAAAAGCATCTTTTAAACCTCATACACATACATTATTCATCATCTTCCATAAAAAAAAATGCTATGAACTTGAGATAATTCAAAATGGACTAAGGGAACGTCATAAACAAAACTAAAACTATGATGTGTTAAATTTAGTACCTACCTTATTTTCTGGATTTTAACACAATCTTAATTCTTTCATACCCTGCATGCTGTGTTCCTCTTCCAAACATATTCCAACAACAACAATGATTCTTCACGGTGAGTGAGTGAGTGGTGACCAATCATTCATATTCTGAAAAAGCAAGTCTTAGTCTTCTTCTAGTACTATTTTTTGTTTTATTTATCTACCACTATTGTGCAACATTCTTCATCCGAGTTAAAGTTGTACTATTGGTATGGTCCGCCTCAATTGATTATTTTGACCAATCATTCATCCGAAGGGTAATTGTTAAATGTGGCCTTGTAAAGTGACCAATCAATCAATTCGTAAGATCTACTTCAATTGATTGTTAAGTTGGATATTTTCGTTCTAGTTTGAAATGGAGACCTGACATGTGAATTTCTAGTGATGGTTTCCATTTTGTCTACAAGCCAGGAAAAAATTGTATTGCTTTCGTTCATTCATTTTTCTTAAATATTCAAGCTAAATTATAAGGAAGAGTGTTAGCAACATTCTCTTTTTAACATCGACTTTAAAACTATATTTTTTATCCGATGAAATTTATGTAGATCCTAAATTTTGAAAATGAAATCACACAAAATGGTAAGACTCATATGTGTTTTACCCTATAAAAGATATAACTTTTTTTTACATTAAATAGAGAATGTTTGAATAAGTGTTGAAAAGAAACGGTTGCCAGCACTCCTCAAATTATATTGTTTATGTCCTTAATTAAGACTCATTTGCAAAGTATCAAAAGATCTTATAATTTAGAAACAAATAAGTAGTTTATAGGTAACATATGGTGTGTCCTTATAATATAGTCACTTTCATCATTGTAACTTCAAATTCTCTCAAAAATAGTTTTTAAAGTTTTTTTTTGCGAGTAGCTTAATTGTCAGAATTTTTCCTTCTTTTTTAAGATAAATAAAGGAAAAATTTAGAATTCATACATCTTTTCTACATATTTCAATGTCCTTAAGCAGTGTGTAGGGAGACTAATCATATTCTCTGTTTACTTGAGTCATATGATCAGCTAGATTGCAATGGTGTGATTTTTATTTTTGCCGCGTCTAAATTGTCACATGAAAATTTTAGTATTATGTGGTTAACCCTTTTTTTTTTGGTTGAATAAAATACAATAATCAGTTAAACCTCGTTGACCCAGCATTTTCATTATTACAAATTAATGAGAGAAGCAAAAAAATATACTATATCTAGTCACTATTATAAGCAAAAGTTAACTTTTTATGTTCATTTAATAAATGATGTATGTGGTCTATATATTAACTCTTGTTGAAACCGTTGTTTGTAACAAAATTTTGTTTAAATTTGAAGATAACAAGAAACAAACTTTGTTTAATAAAACAAACTTTAGTTTTTCAAATACTTGAAACCGTTGTTTGTAACAAAATTTTGTTTAAATTTGAAGATAACAAGAAACAAACTTTGTTTAATAAAACAAACTTTAGTTTTCCAAATTGATAGCATTAACTAGTTTTATTGAAAAATATAAGAGTGATTGATAAAGGGTATAATCGACAAATCGTACCTTTAAAATACCAAAAAGACAGTTAAATAGGAACGAAAAATTCATCCTAAAAAGACACTTAAAAAGGAACAGATGGAGTATACTGATAGACAATGCTCTTAAAAATTATATTTTACAAAAAAATATTTTTAACATTTGTGGCTAAACACTATAAAAATTATATTTTAAATACATATCAACCCATTTTCCTTAAAAAAATAAATCCATTTCTTTAAGCTTAATCGTACACTAGACCTTGCACCCGTGCGGCACGGGTCATAATTATTGAAAACAAAACATTCAAATAATATAGAAAATAATGTTCTTATGGTGCAGATACAATGGAAATAATAAAATTATTTCCAATAGACACCAATAAATTATATTATATATACTTTTTTAAGGAATATTATATATACATTCAGTAATGTTAAATAAGTCATGGAAAAATTGTATTACCATTAAACATGACATTATAAATCATTTTTTATTTTTTATCGAGTAGTCTAGTGTTTAGAATTTCACCCTCTAGCGTGGAGTACTATTGACGCAAACACCATCGTCATTGATTATCATAATCTTCAAGCCACTTCTTGACGTAACTCTCGACATTGCAACATACAATTGACTATGAGAGAAGTCGGATTGTGGAAGGTATACACCAACATGTTTGAGTGACTACCTAAACCTACTTGGAACCTTTCTCATTGAAACTCTATTTTTATATAAGTATGTTTAGATGAATGGTGAGTTGACCAAAATCATGGTGACATTGTTGCTGTAAAAGTTCCAAATTGTAACTTTAGCTAAAATTGCACTTACTCACTGTGATTATGAGAATCTTACCGTCAATCCAAACATGCACTAAATTTCAGTGCAATTTGGAATTGCAAAATAAAGCCATAATCTAAGCACTTATATAATAGCACAAAAGTGATTGAAGTGTTAGTGCTAGGTTTGCATTGGAAACCATTTCTATATTGTAGTATATTACAGCACTAAGCATAGTGTTTATTATTATTAAAATGGGTTTTGGTGCTGACATGATTTGTCTTTGTCCTCAAATTGAATTAAACAATGCATTACTACCACTAATCAAAGATTTTGAAAGTTAAAAAAAGATATCGCTGTCATGAATATTTAGATAATTGTGTACAGTATAGAGCATAGCTTACATAGAAGCTCAAAATCAAACTCTTATGTAATAATCATTACAATCAATAAAGTAAAAGTGTACATCAAACACCCTGTTACACTTATACTTGACCCAAAAGCCACTTCATAGTAGTACATATTAATGTATCAAAACTGCACACTCCTTCCACAATGCCCACCTGTTCCTGCCATGGATTGTCAAAACCGTATCAATCATAGTTCATTTTGAAACTGTAATACACATCTTTTAGCTAGAAGTTCTTTTACTTTGTCACATGTTTAAAATAAATTTCAAAACTTTTATTTCTTGTTTACTGATTTGAACCTGACTCGATCCATTCACAAGGCTTACTATGTTATTCATTATTTATGGCACTTTTGCACTCGGCACAATAATCAAATAAAACCATGCATCTTACACATTTATAGGATTATTAATATAGATATAGCATAATATATCACTTTAATCATTCAAATCATTAAGAAAAAAACTTAAAGTGGTGTTCTCATATAATGAAAATAAAATAGGAACCACCATCAATTTATACCCAAACACAAAAGACAAACCTGGCTAAAACTCCAATTCACACGATGCAAGAATAGCCAACCAACCTCGTAAAATTTGGAGGATGGTTCCCATATTTCATTTTGGGCAATTAGTCACTCTTTTTTTACACAAACCATCCATTTATAATGACTTACTTTTTCACTTTATAATTTCACTAAAAAGCCAAAAGACATTTGATCACAAAACTCAGATCTATTTAATTCTTGAAATTCCTTTCAACTTCCCTTGTAGCTTGTGCAACCAACTAACTTAGCATCAAAATCCCTTAAACACAAAATTAGGAAAACAAACTCAGACTGAAACATATATTCATTATGCTAGTGGAAACATAAATTTGGCGATCTTTGGAGCCTTACCTGGAAAACAAAAATTAAATTTCTAGTTAGATTAAAGCAGTTTATTCATCATGGAATGCAAGTGAAAACACATGAATTTAAATGTACACCACAACAGACCTTTGGTAGCCATGGATGCGTCTCAAAAGAGCTCAAGAAATCAAATCCCTTCTACTAAACTTTAGTATTTTCTTAAACTATCAGATGACAATGGCCATCGAAACCGAAGTGGAACATGAATTTTAAGGAATCACATAGGGGTCTCAATAAATGTGCATGTATTAAACAAACTGAGACACAAAAAACAAAGTAGTTAATGATGTCCCCTAGTTGCACATCCCAAAGGCGTGTATTAAATTTAACTGTCTGTGGCATCTTAGCACAATATCACCTTGAGCACACAAAAAAGAGAGAGAGGTTGGATGTGCATTAGTGAGTAGAGATGAGGGAAATATGCTATCTAACTAACCTATCATCTTGAGCAGATCAACATGGTTAATGCATTGATTTTTTCGAGCAACTAAACCAATCCATGTGATCAAGTGTTTGATGGCAGTTAGCGAGTCATCGATCACATGGATGCACTGTCCCACTTTGAGCAACTACAGACATTAATGGATACTGCCAGCAGTTCTATGAGGTGAAAAAAAGAAAAATGATCTCTGCTTGGAAGCCATACAGAAACATGAAAAGGGATGAATGTGATACTTCAGGTGGGGAATTTAGGAAGGGACACCTTTATATCCATTATAATCACTGATATACAACCATTTAAAAACGAAACATACGTGTAGAATCCAAAATTTAGTCTTATAGTACTCTTTCAAAGTTATATAAGGATTATAACATCAGTCAAGTGCCGCAATTTTAATCATATAAATGATATGTCATGGCATGAGCAAACAGTCAAGTGTCGCAATTTGCCATCTCTCAGCAGATGGTTTGTTTGAAATCTAGCTAACATGTGCAGTACCAACATTCCTGGGGTTTATAGTTGTTTTACATGTCTATAAAATAGATTTTGCATTTGATAATATCTTTAGCATGTTACAAATTGTATCAAAAATTACAAAAAGTATAAATGAAGAAAGAAACAAAAGTTCAAGTCTAAAACCCTGCACCCAAACCATGCAACAGAAAGATAACGGGGACTAAAACATATAGTAATAAGGACAATATGGCAGCAAAAACATACAATATCACAATAGGCAAAATAAAGATAGCTCACCAAATTGTCAGAAATTGCTGCTAAGTGATTTTTTAATACTTGAAACTGCCAAAAGTTCATCATCGCAAGACTTTTCACTGAACACATCTCTTCCCTTAGTTGCTTTGCATCTTTAAGCTCTCTTCAACTGTATTACATTCGAAAACTTAGTTACAATTGATATAAATATCAAAATAATCTATAATCAAAGCATAAATTGATGTCAAAAGTTCAACAGATATGTAAATTAGGAAAATGCATAGAGAAGAAAATAAGAATGAGACTTCCCATCAAGAAAACCTCAACTGAGTTATAGTGGCCCTTTTACCAGACACTTAGAATGCACAGTAGCTTTCGTCGAAAGAAATGCTCTGTGTCTGATACAACATATTGACTACTTTTTACACTAATTTGTCTATGCACCTTATTGCTGCAACTCTACACCATTTGCTCATACTCAATAACTTTGTTTACCATGATCTGAAACTTGTTAAAACAAATTAAGATAGGAAAGATATGAACAACAGCAAAAGAAGAAGAAAAATCTAAAATATAAAAAATTAAGTGAGTAAGAGATTAGAAGAAAGAGGCAAATGGTGAGAATTGAGAAAGGAAAATAAAATAAAGGAAATGAGTCACGGAAAAGGAAGCCATAGACATATGAGCAATAATCAATTTGTACTACTTATTATTCAATCTATGCACCTACCAAAACATGCATATTTTTAATATTGGAAATGGGATGTTCTTGAAAGACTGCAACTATAAAGAATTAAAATAGCCCAAATTGAGAATGGAAATATTGAACTTGAACAATAAAAAAATTAAAATAGCTCAAATTGAAAGGGCATACAGTAGAAGATGATCCAAAATGCAGTATAACTTCATGAATCAAAGCTAATATCATTGATTTATTTCCTCCCACAAATCAAAGTCTCTTCGACTAAGCAAGGAGCAACCTACAAAATAGAAACAATATAGATTAAACTTTGGAAACAAAAGTGAAAGATTGATAAAGAAATACACATGCAGGAGTTTTTAACTGATTGTAACAGCTTGCCAGTTTAAGTGCACTAATAAAAAAAATATAATCCATTTTATGCAATTGAAGAAAGAGTTTTTTCTCAATTTTTTTAACAAAGGAATTAGATGTTGATATCAAAAGAAAATATAGTATCATCTTTATTTATACTCTTCTTTTTTTTTTTATCAAAAATAGTAACGAATGAAGGAAAAATTATGTAAGTGTACAAGTATTTGAAGAAGATTGAACATCTAAAAATAGAAATATGTAAAAACATGATTTTTATGTAGATTTTCTTCCTGGTACTATTTTTCTTTCAAAACAGCAAGTATTTATAAATTTAATGTAAGTGAAAAATAAAAATATAAAAGGTAAAGTATTTCTCTTTTCAAAACAGCAAGTATTTCTCTTCATTTTCTTACCCGTATTTTTTGTTTTTCTTTTTGTAGTTTGCTAGAGACATTAGAAGATCAATCAACATTCCTGCAAACACAACATTTTCTAGTGGAAAAGAGTATTTTATAGGGAGAGAGTATCTTATAGGATTATATGAGTTGAAATAAGTGAAGAGAGGGAAAATAAAATTTGAATTTGAAGTGACATCGTAGATCTAACATTGAGAATTGTAATAAAAGGTCATATAATATTCAATTGCATTTGATATTGAACCAATATATATTAATTTGTAGTTGGTTATCAACTTATTTCAGATTACTGTGAGAAGCAATGTGGAGCAAGAAGACCTTTACTATACATTTGAGAAGTAATCCTCAAATGTATAGTGAGAAGCAATGTGGAGCAAGAAGACATTTAATACATTTGAGGAAAAATGGGTGGCATCAAAGAGGTTTATGGTTATCATAAACACTTAATTATAACGAGAACTATGTTCTTGTAGAAAAATATTAAATTAGAGGTAGCGTCCACTTACTACATGTTTAATGTCTTTTTTAAAATACAACTGTTTCTTAATTGATCAAAAAATGCTTTCACTATTTAGAAATTAATGATCTGGAATTCTAAGTCAAGTACCGTTTTCGCTCTTTCGACGCGGAAACGGTATTTCGATGCTTCAACTTTTGTAGTAAGACTTTTTATTTTCAAAACAGAATTTTCAGAACAATATTTTCATTCTCATTATGATTAAATAATTATGTAATTCATATGAATTCCATCAATATAACGAGTTGAGAAAAAATGTGCGATGAATTCTTTCATTAAATAGGTCACACCATCATTAATTATTTTCAAGATTTTTTAAAATCTTAAAATATGACGTACAGTGGCATTTTCAATGAATATTAAAATGACAAAAATGCCCCTAATTCAAGATCCTAACTATTCTCCAAATATAGCGTATAGTGGCATTTTTGTCATTTTAATATTAAATTAGGGGCATTTCGATAAAACCCTTTGCCATTTTCTTCCACCCTCTCTCCCATACTTGTCGTTGACTCTCCGTCCACCACAACATCCTCCCTCACAACCGCCATCATCATCACCATCATGTCGTCTTGTCAACCCGTTTAAATATGTTATGATCTGAACTCACAATCACCACCATCACGAAGCTGATGAGTGGTTGTCAAGGAGAGAGAGAGAATGCCATGTCGGCAACCGAAAGATAAGAAGATGAGCTACAAAGAGACTCAATGGGTAAAGAGAGAGAGAGACATCGTTGAAGATGAAAGAGTTTAGACCATGTTTCTCGTTTTCATTTCTAAATTTTCTAAATATTTAAATTTTAATGGCTTTTTTCATCAAAAAGTCAATTTAAAAAAAAATCAATTTTTGAAAATTTAAAATGCTAAAATACCATTGACATTTTTTTTAATGAGCAGGTCATTTCACATTTCTAGATATGGTGGTCAAAGTAAAAATTGAGCATTTAATGGAGTGATAATCATAACAGTACTCGTGAACTTAACTCAGTTGGTAGGGATAATACATAATATAGGTAAGGTTTGGGGTTCAAACCGAACACCACCACCAAAAAAGTCACAAGAGTAAAACATGTCTTACACAATAAAAAATAAAAATTGTTTAAAATAGAGGAAATAAAGTTGCCTTTAAATTTCATTTGTTTGTTACCATCATTACATGGATCAAATTTACATTTTCTAATCACACCACAAATATATTGGATTGCACTCAAAAGAGTTTTAAATTTTATTGTAATGCCAAAAATGTCCTTGGTCAAATAAAATTTTCTAAAACTTTTTTTTTCATCTCTCGTTCTAATTTTTCACCTTTCTCCGGCAAATATTCATTGAAGGTGACCAAACTTAATGAAAAAGTTAAAAGTTGAAGCAAAATGATTTCCATCAATTTATTTATATAAAAACTTTCTCTGCAACCTCTGTTGATGAAGCAGAAACTATAGTATCTTGAATCTAAGATACGTTCATTTCAGCATAAAAAAATGATACACATAAAACTTGAAAAAACAATGGAACACAAATATTGGGTAAGGGAAAATGAAATCGAATTAAAAAATTAGAGGAAGAGAAAAGTGAAATAGGGATGAAGACAAATGCAGAGAGAGTAGTGGAGATGAATATTAAGAGAAGTTAGAAAATGGCTAATGATTGAAAATTTAAAAAAGAATCAAGGGTGTTTTTGTCAACTTAGGGTGTAACTTGAAGTTAATGGGATGAATATGCACTTTTATGGACTATCAGAGATCAAGATTGATGACCACCGATGTTATGAGAACGCCTTCAGTAATGATTCATAATGCAATGAAATAATCACTTGTTGTTGGGAGATGTTGTCTTCTATTTAGAACCATGAGATTATAGTAACTTTAATACTGGAGAAGAACGAATATGGGGTAAAAATGAATGTTGAAGATTGATTCAATTCAATTGACAATAACTTAACTCAGAAATGTGCCATTGTTTGAGAGAGTTAGAAAATCATATCAGAGTGTTTTTTGAAAGAAAGTCATATCAGAGTTATTTTTTAGTGAAATATTTTTTATAGAGGATTTTTAACGTACTGTCCAACCAATTTATTTTTTTAGCAATACTGTCCAACCAATTAAGAAACTAAACTTTTTATTTTTCATCAAAGGATCCTACTTCTATGCATAAAAAAAGGTTTGTTAGTAAAATAGGTTTAAGATATTTTATTTGACATGAGATTAGTTTATAACATGAACAGAAAATATTAGTTCTAGAGTTGGAAAATTTACTCAACAATACCAGGATTCCAGCATACAAATATGACAATTTATCTGATCTGCTTTTCCACTAAAACAGGATATGTATTACATTCAACTCTTATGTGCTTCATAGATGTCATTACGTTTGATTCATTGGAAAATTCTTCTAAATACTATCATAAAATACGAAAAGAGTGAGCAAAATATAGATTTTTTAGAATATACTCACTCCGTCTCAATTTAATTATCACATCTGAATTATGTGCGACTGTTAAAAGAAGTTGTTAGTTTGGTTGATTTCAAATGTAAAATTAGTATAATTTGGTAAAACACTCTTATTAATTGTAGTTAGGGGACTAATTAAGTGGAATGAAATTATTAATACATCTTTCTTAGTTGAAGTCAATGGACTAGGTGAATGGAGTGAAATTCAATAAATAATGGTGCGTGAGTGATAAAAGTGCAAATGTGTTTAAGATGGATGGAGTAATATGAATATTTAAAAAAACTATATCAAATCCTTAATACATATTATGTTTGACGGAACACTACCCTAAAACTAGAACAAATTTCAAAGGTTTGAAGATCAACCCCATTTGTTATTGATGTCCAAATATACCCATTTTCTTGTCTCACAGGTGACACCTTTTTATGTTGTGAGGGGGGAGTTTATCGCTAAACACTAATTGTTCCAACTAAAATTATTCCAAAATAACAAAAACATCTACTAACCAATTTGACTCTAAATATGTCTTCCTAATTTTGATCTATAAACTACTAATACAAGACACTAAAAATTATTGTAGTTTGGTTATATTAATTATCCAAGTGTTATAAACACAATTTATGAGTTGGAAATGGGGGTCAAAATTAGAATTGAACATGTTAGAAAAGTTGCTGTTAAGAAAAAAGTTGACTTAACTAATTCAAATAAAGAGAACACACTCAAATTACATGAATTAATCAAGTGAGCTTTGCCTCAACTGAATCTTATCAAAATGAGCCAGCGACTACTCGTGTTTCCAAAATTTATATGGCAGTGTTTTTAAAATGAAAAGCTTAACAGAAAGAAGGATTGACTGGATTGTCAATAGTCATAACATTCAGTTGATAAAGGTAATAGAAAATTGTGATATTCATAATATGGTTGAAAAGCTAAGATTCACAATATATTAAAGAACAAATTCACCAAAACCATAAGATATTAATGACAAGAGAACTAAAGTAAGCAAACGAACAAAAGTATCCTTGTCTACATGAATCCAAAAATTTTAAAAACAAGAAACGGAAATTGGATTTGTGACATAACACTGATTCAAAACTACAAAAGCTCTTGAAATTTGCTTTTAGGTACGGACAGGAGCTCCTCCGGCTACAGCAGGACGAGGCGCTTGACCAGGCTGACCAGGCCTTGGGGCATCATCCTTTAAAAAAAAAAGAAATAAACAAACTTGTTAAACGCCAACAACCAAAATAAACAGCAAAATATATAATTATAAAGAAACAGACTGATAAGCAATTTCACAGACTGATAAGCCAATCTTGTTTGGTTCCCAAAAAGGATATGGGAAATTAATCGAGGGAAAGAATAGCCTTTTCATTTTGGTTTGCAATGAGAGGCTAGATTTTATTTAATAAAGGAAAAAGGTTAATTTACTTGTCCTCGTAAACTTGTGATACATTTTATCAAAGAATATAATTTAGAATGATGTCCTAACAGATTGATAAACCGTTACACTCCTATAAAACCCCCAATATAGGAGGGGAGCAGGAATTGAGTAGGGAAGGATTTTGCTCCCCCCACTCCAACCAAACACACTATGTAAAGCAAACTAAAGTGAACTGACCACAGATATACACTCACAAGAAACGATATCAAACTATAACAAAAAGTAAGGTTGACAAAAAAATCATCTTTTTATAAGATAGAATTCTAGGAATAGGTTTAAGATTTGGTAGATGGAGTATTAGGAAGTCATCCTATTCAAATAACATGCCATCACATTCTAGATGACAGACTACATTGAAAAGGCAGGAAAGAGACTATCTACAATAATCTACAGAACAATGTGCAACTAACACAGTGATGTCAAATGTGGATCACAGAAAATAGTGTTGTTTCTAATTCCAGTATCATATAGTGCTATAGAACTGCAATAGCAGCAATTTGACAATACTTTAGGTACTAAATTGCGGATGCAAAACAATGCAATTGGTTCAATTTCTGCAATGCTATAGCACGCAACTCTTGCCACTATATGACAAATCTAAATCTAGACGACACATCAGTGCCAAGGTATATAAGCGAAACCAAAGTTTCAAGTGTCAGAAGTATTATTAAGAACGCATTTGTATAGCTAAGATATAAGAATGGAACATGCACACCATATGTTTTACTAACTTAGATCCAATCTAAGTTATTTACATAATCACAAATAAAAGTCTCCAAACACAATTTCATAGGCAATTACATAACCGACTTAGTTGGTAACAAAACATGAAAACTGAAAGAGGTAAAGAGATAGTTAATTACCCTGCGCCTAATGAAACGCTGTGGAGGGTCACGCTTCCTCCTGTCAGTGCGAGATCTAACTCTCACAACATGAGAGTGAATGGCACATGAAACACAGTACTGCATCTTCACATACAGCTTAGGAAGAGTGTACTCTACAAATCACATCCCAACAAAAAACAAAACATAATCAATTAAAGAATTAACATGCAAATAAATCACAATAAACACTTTACAGGATTCGAAATCTACATAAGGCCCGTTTGAATTGGCTTATTTTTGAGCTTATGAAAAATAGCTTATGCAAATAAATAAGCTTTTATCTTAATTCATGAACTTACAAAAAATTTATCTTCATATGCATTTTTTCATAAACTACTTTGACAAACTACTTGACAAACTTATGAATAATAAGTAAAAGCTTATTTATTCACATAAGCTGTTTTGCATAATCCAAAAATAAGTCAATCCAAACGGGCACAAAGAAACGCATACACATATTTACATTTTTTTAGGAAATTACACATGAATGAATCAAAATTAAAAGAAACCAAATCAATTAAAACTTAGAAATAAATTAAAAAACACCAAATCAATTAAACAATTTAGTTAAAATAAAAAAAGAATCTTACGGTCATAGACACAAGCTTCTTGAACATCTCTAACTGCAGCTTGTTCAACAATGTTCCTAACAAGAAACCTCTTGATAGCCTTGTCCTGTTGACAAACAAAAACAAAACATGTTCAGATCAATTTTCGATTCAATGATTTAAATTCAAACATGAATATACTAAAATGACAAAGTAACATACCTTGGGACAGCATTTACCACAGTTTGAGCAACGAATGAATTTGACATGGCCACGACCATGTTTGTTACGGCCTCCATTTCTGCGCTTAAATGTCTACAATCGAAAAATTGAAATCAAATATTAAGATCCGAAAATTGAATAGATCAAAGAAAATAGAAAGAGTAACAAATAAAATTCACTAACCATTGTTGTTGAAGCTCTCCAAGCTTTTGTTGTCTCCTTCGCTCGTTCGCGGCAGCTAGGGTTATGCAGACTGAGAGTAACAAAGAAATCTGCTTTGTTTCTTATATATCCATGGGTCAAAACTCAAAAGCCCAAGCCCATAAACCTTTTCACTTTTTTTTTTAAATCCGACCAAAATAAGTCTAAAATAATTTATTGGCTTAATAGCAGTTTTAACCCCTTAACTTTTCTAAAGTTGTGATTTTAGCCCTCTAAGGAAAAAAAACTACAAAACTGCCCCTAAGTTTTGCATCTATGGCAGTTTTGATCCTCAAGGCCAATTTTGACTCGGTCTACGCTAACGGCACCCTAAGTGAGGTGCCACGTGTTTTTTTTTTTGCCAAAAATTGGTATTGGGGGCCAAAACTGCTATAGTTGCAAAACTTAGAGGACGGTTTTGTAGTTTTTTTTCTTAAGGGGTCAAAATTGCAACTTTGTAAAAATTAGGGGGCGAAAACTGCTATTAAGCCTAATTTATTTCATATACATTGTTTTTTGAGGGATTATTCATATACATTATTCTCTAACTAAAATTTAATAGTTTATTTCATATACATTATTCTCTAACTAAAACTTAAATTAGTCGATAACCGTGCTACAGCACGGGCCGCACGGTGAGGTGTATGACATTTTGTCGTGGTGCAAGATCTAGTGTGTCAAATAATAGTTGAAGTTAAAAGGCATACATAAAAATTAGATTGAAATAGTTATAAATATTTACATGTAACATAATCTGACATATACTAATTGACATAATAGATATCTTAATTAAATTACAGAAATCAGACGCCCTTAGATAAGACATAGGAAATGGAATATGATAGATACTAACTTCACTCGATCATAGGTTCTTGCTACGACATGGGTTGTTTTGTGAGACTTACATTGAACATCTGTCTGCGGCAATGACGAATTTAGTGCTGCAAAATGTTATTTAGATATAATTCAAATATTTCATGGTGAATTAGATTATGGGTCTTTGATATTATGGAAGAAATACTAATAAAGTTCAATGTTAAAAACAATGTGAAAAATAATAATATAGATCCCGTGTTTAAAGCATGTAGTGTAAAAAACAATGTGAAAAAATCGAAGTATGCAAAATCAAAGTTAATGTATTATATAATATTGTTCTCGTTTTTATGTCGATGATATTAAAAAAATACTAATTAAAATTGGTCATTATTTTAGTCGCTAATATAAGTTGCGTCTAACATGGGAAAAATATTAATATGGATCCCGTGTTTCAATTGTACGCTCCAACTGTGTTTTTAGCGATCCATTTATAGAAAAACAACGTACAAAATTAAAGTGTGATTAATCATAGTGTATTTTGTTTATACTGAGATGTATTTTGTTTATATACTAACATATACTGGGATATATTTTGTTCATATATAGTCCATAAACTCACATATATCTTCCCTTAAAAAAGAATCACATATATCTTATTAATATATATTTAATACTAAAAAGCGTATAAATATTCACATTTAGGACATATGTAGCTCTAATTCAACCACCGCCTAAGGTGGTCTCTCTTAAAGGGTCGATGGCGAAAGACTGAAATCTAGGTAAGCAACAGTTAGCATTCGTATTTAAAAATACGGTGGCTTTTGGATTTGATTCGTCAACTATTACTCTAAATGTGGGACATTCATTGTGCCAAATACAAACTTGGTGTTCAATTCTTGGTTATAAGTCACACACGCATGAATGTGCACGCGCGTCCGCGCGCGCTCACACACATTTATACATAACATATCCTAATATGACGATGGTGTATGCGTGATTACCACTATTCCTCCGCATTAAGAAACTCAAAACTATATATAAAAAAAAAAAAAAAAACTTTGCATTGAGAAAACAAAACATTAATACTAGTCAGTTTGATCATTCTTTTCTAAGAGAAGCAACTAAAATCTCTAAGCATTGTTGTGAAATTTACATTCACCCTTCAACAGAGTAACAATTTTCATTGACTTCTACTTACTATCCTCGAACAAGTCACCCATTTTTCCTCCACCTCCACTATACAAGCAAAATCACGTAAAGATCAAAAACTCAAATCCATGATAAATGTGCAAATATATATATATATATATATATATATATATATATATATATATATATATATAAAATTTAAATTAAACTACAACTCCTCTTGTGGGAGCTTCGGCCATTTCTGCTCCGCCGGCGTGGTGGTGGTTGGTGGGGGAAAAACTTCTTCCAGAGGAAGTATCCCCCACCAAGAATAAGGAGGATGAAACCCAATATATACACCCAGTTTGGGACGTCAGCTACATTGACGTCGACGGTGAGCTTCGGCACCGCCACCGTCTTCGTCAATGCAGTCCACGTCCAATTCTTCGCTACAAAAGGAAGCTCGGCCATAAATTCAAGGTAAAGCTTTCACTTTTGTGTTGGTTTTTCTTTCACTAATTAAAATAAGCTTGCTTGGATGATAATGCAGGTCCCTATTTAACCCAATTTTTGAATTGAACGGATTCATCTAAGGTTTAATGAGGACGCGCTTTCCACAATCGTAGGCGTCGTAGGTTGAAGAAGGAGATGAACAGAAAAGGAATGCAGTATAACTATTTGTTTTTTAGGGGAGTAGTGTAATTTTGCTTTGTGAGGTCCCAAAATTCCCTCGAACTTCCGCAGATTCAATGTTTTCAATCCTGTAATCAATAAAAGAAACCAGTGAGGGCATGCTTCCTTGTAAAAGGGAAAAAAATATCATAATTCAAGGTTATGGATCATGTTGATGAATTCGTATATAGAGGAACATTGATGAACTAGTAAATGATTTAAACCTCATAGTTACACTTAGGTATCTTTATAAACAACAAAATGGTGTCTGAAATAATTTTAATTACATGATGCTCAGTAAATTTACAATATTTTATAAACAACAAAATGGTGTCTGAAATAATTTTAATTACACGATGCTCAGTAAATTTACAATATGCTCAAGAACAAAGTCATGTAGCATTACTAGCATATACAACGTTCGTTCCAAGTACTTTACCTGGCATATATGGAATACAAAGCCCTTTTGTTAACTGCATCCAGAGAAATTGAAGAGAAGGAAAAAACAAAACTGAGCTCTTAGCAGCATTGCATCATCATCCTGATTCTAAAATATTAAAGAAAACAAAAGGCTGATCCAAAACTAATATAGGTGCAGAGACTCGATTCCGAATAAGAAACTGATATTGTTCATTCAATCATAAAATTATATTATATTCATTTAATGATAAAATTTACATAGATTTCATATATATATATATATATATATCCATTAGACTTTACAAATATAATTTAAATTTCAATTAAACCCTAAACGACAACTGCTTTTCCGCCGGCGGGATCTTGGGCCAGCTGCTCTGCCGGCGCCGCTGCTTCTGGCGGTGGTTGGTGGGGGAAACACCTCTTCTTCCATAGGGAGTATCCCCCAACAAGAAGAAAAGCCATGAAACCTAGTACATACACCCAACTCGGGATGTCACTGACGTAGACATTGACGGTGACCTCCGGCACCGTCAATGTCTTCGTGGATTCCGGCGACTTCCAATTCTTTTTCGGCAGCTGCATTTTACTTTTTACTTCCTTTTCACTCTGATTTGCTGCTTTTGCAAACGATCATGAATCAACTCAATGCGGTTTTTCACGCTACTAAACAACAATTGAAATTGAACGTGCATTATTACGAGGTTGAAGACGAACGTAGGCTTTCTTCGTAGTCCTAGGTTGAAGAAGAACTTAAACGGAAACATCTTTGTTTTCTTTCAGTTTTAGGTGAAAGAAGAACTGGTAAGAGATAATTCTAATGGGAATGGGAGATAATTCTAATTCTAATGGGATGAATAATAATATAAACGCCCAATCAGGGACGACGCCGACATTTAGATTCATGGTCACCTCCGACACCACAAATCTCTTAATCGTCGGCGACGTCCAACTTTTTTTTGGCGGCTGCATTTTTCATAATCACTTGTATGTTGGTTTTTCTTTCACTGTTTAAAATAAGCTTGCTTGGATGATAATGCACGTTCCCTATTTAACCCAATTTTTAGATTGAACGGATTCATCTAAGGTTTAATTAGGACGCGCTTTCAACGATTGTAGGCGTCGTAGGTTGAAGAAGGAGATGAACAGAAAAGGAATGCACTAATTATTTGTTTTCTAGAGGAGGAGTGTAATTTTGCTTTTTGTTTTTTTTGGTTATTGGACTAATATAAGTTGACCCTGTGAAGAACAAATGTCTACGCCTAGACAGGCTTGACACTTGGTGGACTGGTATAGATTATACCACATGGACTTTACTATGCATTGACTATTCAACATATCTAGCTCAACTTGAGTGTTCAGGTCACGAGAGCTCCACCCTTCGGCACACCTAGCTCAACTCTACTCTTCAGCATGACCACCTCAGCTCGTCCCTTTAGCATGCCCAGCTCAGCTCGACCCTTCAGCATGTCCAGCTCAGCTCGACCTTTCAACATTGTCAGCTCAGCTCAGCTGGACCCTTCAATATGTCTAGCTCAGCTCGACCCTTCAGCATGCCTAGCTCATCTCGTCTCTTCAACATGCTCAGCTCAGCTCGTCCCTTCAGCATGCTCAGTTCAGCTCGACCCTTCAGTATGTCCAGGTCAGCTCGACCTTTCAGTATGCCCAGCTCAGCTCGACCTTTCAGTATGCTCAGCTCAGATCGACCCTTCAACATTGTCAGCTCAGCTCAGCTGGACCCTTCAGTATGTCCAGCTCAGCTCGACCCTTCAGCATGCCTAGCTCAACTATACTCTCCAGGTCAACTAGAGCTCCACTTCTTCATCATGTTACTGTCCAAGTGAAAGTTATGGTCCTCATACGAAGTGTTTCATGGTGTGTCATGTGTCCTGCACGAATAAGTGACGTAAGCAGCACATGCTCCAGCTCCACGTGTCATGTACGGAGAAGATGCACAGAGAAGGAGTAGCCAATTCTGCTAATGGGCCTGGACATCCAAAGAGAGGCCCATTAGGTCAAGGAAGTGATGACTATAAAAGATGACACTTAGAAAGCAAGATGGATCCATTCATTCTAGCCTACACGTTGTATTTCACACTAGTCATTTTAGAGTATTCTTGGAGATCCTCATAGGCAGCTCCACTGAATATTTCATCTATTGTAATTCATGTTTACATACGTGAACAGTTACTAATGACTTTTTGTTATAATAATCAAACTGTAAACCTTGGCTTTTCTTGAAAAAGATACATATGGGTTCCTGGAAGCAACAGTCAAAAGAAGCAACATGGACCCACAAAATTCACTTTTCATATAGATTTATCCAATTGTCAAGCTTCTCTAATTTCCAAAGCTTTCTCACAGCTTCACTAGAAAATCCTTCATCCGTAATTGATTCACAATTTACAAACCGCATGCAACGTAGGTGACTACCGCATGCAATGTATTAAATGACCTGGAAAAAGAACCCTTCATCTATCTCATGATTTACTTATACACTCATAGTTTCAATGCCTAGTGATGCATCCATCTTACGAGAGTGCACATGTAAACCACCAGTTCTGCATGTGACAAAACTAACATAAAAGATTAACAAGTCTTTATTGTACAAGCTCTGGCTTACTGTATATATCATGGGATTTTGATGCCAAACTAACATAAAACATTGGTTGTGCTGTGAGAGTTTAACTTTTAAAATGCTGCCAACTACTTTTCAGGTTTTAAAGTGTGAACCACATTCTCCAGTTGACTAATCAATAGAGTAAAGCTTAGGAGTTTATTTTATATATATCAGCTAATACAAGCAATAAATTGGTGATTACTGCATAATTGTGACAAAAAAAAAATACAAATTTTACTGCTAATTCTTATCCAATTGAGAACAGTTACTAGTATTTATCAGTTGAAGATCAATAACAAGTCAATATTTGTTCACAAATTTGGTTTTGGAAGGCCATAATTACCTAAACCTGCAGGCTAATGTTTTAAGGATGTGGTATGTCCTGGAGAAAATATTTGAAACTGAAATGTTCCAAACTTATCATTCTTATGGAATAACTGGGCAGATTATATACCAATACCTAAAGCTAACAAATAACAATGAGAGAAAACAATGTTAAGGCACTAATACAAAGTGCTAGTAGTAATCAACCATTTTGCAAGCAACACAGTCAGAAAGAACAAATTTAACACAACCAACCATATAGCAATTGTGGCATGTGCAATTCACAAGCCACTTTGTATACAAGGTAAAATCTCAAAAGTAACAACCATACATCTCTTTCTTAAGTGAAAACAAGAAGAAGAAGAAGAAGAAGAAAATTAACAGCTTATTCTTCTGATCGGAAGAAGACTCTTGGTATAAGTTACAATCTGACCTTTCCAATTATATCGATTTCCTTTGAAACCAAGCTCCTCAATTGTGTTGGTATTTTAAATCAATCCAAGCTAGTTCATCGTCTTTTTTTCTTAAGAATACTTCTCCCTTCTTTCCCACTCCAATAGGAATATGAACGCAAGGCAGAGGTCCAACAATGAAGAGTTTGATCCATGATTCCTTGGTACGAAGTTCACCCAAAACTGATATGTTAAAAGTAGTTATCTACTCATGATATGTGATCAAAGCAATCGATCCATTTAACACCATCAATTTGGTCCAGTTTGCTCCAATGAATGAGGGAATGAGTGTGTTAGTGAACACCACATTGCTCAAGTTAAATGATATCAAACATGCTCCAACATAATCATTTTCACTATCTAAATGCAACCAATGACACACTCCATCAGTATGCACTCCATTAGTCACAAAACCATAATAATACTGATGGCAATGCGGCATATCAACATCAAGTTTATTCCAAGAGTTGCTTCTTAGGCTATAAATCTCCCAAAATGGGTTTAAAGATTTATCTTGCAACAATGATAAATCTCTATCAGATGGCATACCAATAAGGAGATCACTACTGTCTGTAAAGCAGTAATCAATACATGTATGACGAATCAACTTATAGTCATCTCTAACACAGTCGTAACCAAATCCATGTAGAATAGGATTAGCATGAAACTCAATTGTAGCCTTAAAATTAAGCTCAGCAGGCGGGGAAAACGATTCAAAAGGGCTTGGAGGAATGGCATTGATTTCCTTGGTAGTTGGATTCCACAATACAACTTTGTTTCCCGTGCCTTCTGTGAAACAAAGTATGCCATTAACACTACTGAAACCCAAAAATGTTAAATTTGTGTATTGACGTGAAACTATATTTGGCCGGTCTAACCTGACCATATTCTCAAACCTCTCGCCAAAAAAAGAATACAACCGCTTGCCACCATGGATATATATGAGGAAAGATGCCTCGTCGTCATAAGAGGGACATTTAGATAAGAAATTTTTGCGATACACGGTCATGAAATGAGGATTGTCAAATAAAAGAGACCATGATTTACGTACGCATTCAAATCTTCTCAACGATTTGAGAGGGAGTTTTGACAGAATGGCAAACGCAATATCGTCATGTATATAGTTGCTGACTTTGGCAGCCATAGATTTCTCCATATTGGCTTGCAATGGTAACCACTAATGAGATTTTCAGAGAGTGCACTGAAGCAAAACCCCGCGAAAGCTGCCAAAGTACAAAGGAAAAAAGTGATTTTTATAAAAATGAGCAACGAAAGCAATGGTTTCAAACTGCGGTTCGCATCCGCAATTGTGGCTGCAATATTAGTGATGTGGTAGCCTCCACTACGGCATCGCATCGCACCGCAATTGTGGTGTGATCTTAAATCACATGTATTACCGTTTCAGACGATTTCGACCATGTTTGGTCGAATCTTCTTGCCAACAATTAAAAACCATGGAAATCATAACTTTGAAACAAAATAAACATTCAATCATCTACTTCTTGCCAACAATAACCCTAAAACTAAAAATATCATGAATTTAATCATCATCAAAATTCCCAACAAGTATATACACGTTTTCACATCTAATAATAATACAAATTTTCATATTCGAGCAGCATCAATAATACAAAGTTTAGAGCATTGGCATGGAAATATTAAACAATAATAAAGTTAGTATTGTGACAAAGAAAAACCTACCTGCAATCTCAATAATCCGAAACCTGCAACCGCACCTTTCATTCAACCCTATAATATAATTATGGGATAGACTTTCGGTATTTAATTTTGATCAAAATCTTCTATTATAATTTGAACTATATCTTTCTAAGATTTGATTACTTTTGAAGCTAAATAAAAGGGGCAATAAGGGACCAAATACGAAAAACATTGATGAGGGAAAGTGAAAATTTGGAAGTATTTCTCATCATGATTACATAATACATGTTGATTTTAATGGTCGCACGGTTGATAAGAACATTTCATGAAGGGTGGGGGTTTGAACCTCGTATTCCTAGTACTTCAAAACGAGTGCATCAAACACAGACATCTGTTTTTGGACTGAATCCATATTAAACGCCGTATTTTAGAATATAATCTTTTGAATTAACCCCTCTTCAAATTTTAGTAATTAGTATATGGTCTTAATAAAATAGTGTGTCACTACTCATCCACTAAATGAAGCAATTGAATTCAAGTGATTAATAAAATTTGGTTAACGACGAAACGTTCAACCGAAGATGAGTTCAAATTTTAACCAAATCAAGTATGCTCGCTAGAGTTTAAGGATGTTGCTAGCTCAGAGGCCAACATATCCGCCATCTATTTGCTATGAACTACTTGTTCCACCTTTCTTTAAAAGATGTATCTCTTTCAGGATGACTCAAAACTATAATAAACTCTGCATTGAGAATTCCCAAGCATCCTATGTTTCTTCAAGTTAGCCTTAGCTACTACAGATAAATTTGTAGTGATCCTCTGAATTTGACAGAAATCCCTCTCGATGATTTTTCTTATGTGTAGCTTCTCTAAATGGCCAAATTAACTTCGAAAATACAGCTACATTTTCTAAAATTAATAATTTGGAGGATGGAATGACTGGACAAATGATATGCCACTAACTAATGCTAACAATGAGAGAACAATTGTCAAGGCACCAATACATAGCGCGCTAGCAGCAATCAACCAGTTTGCATTACTGAATAATATTAGGAACAGAAACAACACAATCAGGAAGAGCAAATTTTACACATCCAACCATATGGCCCAATATTCAGATTCTTCATTAGTGACACTAAAACTATACTATAGTCTTCCATTATTCTTCCAATTGCATAAAACAGCTGGCCCATCCTTCTGAGTCTTGGCTTATGGCTATTGATGATAAAAGCTTCAAGCTCGTGCTAGCCTTTTCTTTGAAGGAATGCTTTTCGTTGTTGTTGTTGTTGTTACCGTTGTAGTTTGAGTGGTACCTGGTTTGGTAAACCAAGTGGTATAGAGAAACTGTTTATGAGCTCCAACATGGTTGCAAACAAGACGAAGCTTCTGTCTCTCTCTCATCCATCTCAAAACTACTTTCATGTGATTCTTGCTTGTCAGATCTTTCAATCCAACTTCCTGGAAAATATTGAAGGTCATGATAATTCAATCAGTCAATAGAAATCCAATAGATGCACAGATATGTAACATTCATAAGGGTTCCATCACAAGTAAACAAAACAATATGTGAATTTTTTCCAAACATCTCACACACCCATCTTCTCAGCATTAATTGTGGAAAGATTTAGTTTTTCCCACTAGCACTGTAGATATGTATGTAATATGTGCACTGTTATCAATCGCAGAAAATAGCAATTTTTGAAATTCTGCTACGCAACACTACTAGCTACTTCACAACACTTTGTACTAAATAGCGTACCAGGGAACAATTGCCATTTATTATAATACTACTATGCTATAGCGCCACTATTGCAGCTAATGGCATCAGTACATCACTACATGTGTATTTCAAAACAAAAACAAATTTACTACTTTAATTACTACTACAAACAAAATTGACTAAAATAATGACATCAAAGTAGAGTTTTAAAATTAGATTGGAAAATGAAGAAACATCATGGGCCTGTTTGGATTGACTTCTTTGAACTTATCTACTAGCATACGAAAACAGTTTATGACATTGTCTGTAACCTGTTTTCTGCTTATATTCATAAGTTCTCCAAGCTAGCTTATGAAGACAAATTATAGCTTAATCAGTCAATAGAAATCCAACAGATGCACAAATCCGTAACATTCATAGGATTTTGTCACATGTAAAACCAAAATGTGTGTGCACATAGATAAGGAGAAAAACTAGTCAGTCTGATTATTCTTTTTTTAGGATCAGCAATTCAAATTTCTGAACATAGTAAATTGTTGTGATGGTGATATTCAATGTTCGACTCTTGATAAATTTACATTTACCCTTCAAAGAGTGACAATTTTCAATGAATTCAGAAATATGAGAAACAATAAACATCAACTATCCATTCTTGAACAAAGTCACTTTCCTTCCACTATACAAAGAAAGTCTTGTGAAGGATAGAAAACTCAAATCCAGGAGAAATGTGCAAATATGGCAAATCACTTGCAATAAAAAATGTCTCCTGAGTGAAATAGTTATTGTTCCTTGAAACCTTGGATGGATTACTCAAGTTTACAGGGTAATACACAGTTTTCAAGTTTCTACAAAAAATTGTAAACTTGTCTAAAATAGTAAAGAAATTGCAGGAATATCTCCTTAGACATAGGCAAGAGATACCAATTCATGTAAATTCTTATGTGTCCTATAACTTCCAATGTAGTATGTGAATTTTTTCCAAACATCCAACCCGCCCATCTTCTCAGCATAAATTACGGAAAGATTTAGTTTTACCCACTACCGCCGAAGATATGTCATATATGCAGTGTTATCAATCACATATATCACAGAATATAGCAATTTTTCAAATTCTGCTATGCTACACTATTATATTGCTGCTATAACCATTATTTCACAACACGTACTAAACAACTTATCAGGAAACAACAGTGATTTATTCTAATTCTACTATGCTATGGCCTCACTATTGGACAACACTACATATGTATTTAAAAATAAAAACAAACTGATGACTTTAATCTACAAACAAAATAGACCAAAATAATGGGATCAAATTAGAGTTTTAACATTAGATTCAAAAATGAAGAAACTTCATCGGCCTATTTGGATTGACGTATCTGAGCCTATCTACTTACATAAATTTTGTGAGGCTGTTTGCTAGAACCTACAAAAACAGCTTATGACATTGTTCGCAAACTGTTTTCAGCTTATTTTCTTTCAGAAGTTCTTTAAGATAGCTTATGAAGACAGCTTATAGCTTACACGAAAACAATTTAACTTTATCTTATCGTTCGCTATAGAAATAGCTTATACATAAGCACTTAACGTCATTGTAGTCAGAATTGAGTGCTGGTTCGTAGGATTGTACGATCCTACGTCTCACGGCACCTCAACCGTGTTTCGACCTTACTCAGGTTCGTTTTTGCTCTGTTTTCTCTGTTTTTTTTGCTTGTTTCCTATGTTATTCCTCTATTTTCTCTGTTTTTTTCTCTCAACTCTATCAACAACCTACCGATCCTACTTACGAATCGTGTTACAACCCTCGTATTTACGATCTTTCACCAGCCTACCGATCCTACTTAAAAACTCACCCGACTGCATTGCTTATTATGATAAGCATTTTTGCTATAAATTTTTTATCCAAACAAAGTCCCTGTCTGGACAAACAGCTTATTTGCAGCTTATAAGTTGAAAATAAGCTATCTTGAAAAATTTATGAAAATAAGTTGAAAACAGGTAGCGAACAATGTCATAAGCTGTTTTCATAGGTTCTAGCAAACATTCTACGGCAGTAGATACGCTCAAATATGCGAATCCAAAGAGTCCATGTTTGTGCAATGCAGCAACAATTTGATTGGACAAAGTTAAAAACAAACATCATATGTGGAATAATTTGATAGATTTAGAAGAGTTAACAATTACCTTGACACGTTCCCAGGTATTAGAAACGGTGATGGGACCATGTTCCTTAACAATATCAAAGAGAGCTCTTGTTATTGTTTGTCTCTGTTCCGGCGGCGTTGTCAGCGTTACCGCTCCCAACTTCGGCTTCAGTTTCTTTGCTGCATTTCTAATCGCCGTTCCAAACATTTCTCTACTCAAACCCTAATTTCTCACTACTCTAATTTTTTTCAATTATAGTGTATTCTGCAAACATTAACATAACATTACAACAAGAACTTTATTAATTAATTAATTAATTAATGTCAATGGTATGATTCAATGAATTTCATTTCATAGTAATAATAAGGATTTGAAATATTAAAGATGACATTACCTAAGTTAAGCTCTGAACTGTATTCGTCTTCTTGACTTCATTACATTTGTTGTTCACTGACAGACAAAGTGGGGAAAGGAAAATGGATTTAGGGTGGACTACTGAATGGGCTGGGCTGACTGGCCCATTTGATATGCTATTTGCCATCGGAAGTGTAATTTCTAAGTTCGAATTTCAACTTAAAGATGTATTCAAATTTATGTTGACACGTCTTGAATAATAAAATTGATTTTATTTGAATGGTTTGAAAGAGGATTGATTACGCTCTTAAAATTGATTCTACTTAAAGTTATAATTTGTAGCATTTGGATTCTTTAATTGATTTTAGCCTTAAGTTTATTATTAAATCAGGTTTTATATAAATACGTCCAAACATAGATCACTTTACAACATTCATGTCATTTTTATCCAAAATCAAGTTTACTTACATAGCATCTATTTGTTTCCACAGCTAGGAGATACTAAACCAAATAAATTTTATTATTTTTGATGAAATTATATGTGTGTTTTCTATAATACTCTTAACCATTTATTATTTCATTCTATTTTTTTCCTCTCTGCAATAAATATGCACGCGTATTATTGACAAGACAATAATTAATGTTGCATTGAAACTTAAAAGTGACAAGTATTGTAAAACGGAGGGAGTACTAGACACGTTTTTTGTGAAGTTGCTATTCTTAGCTTCTTGTTTTCACTGCCAAACGACACTGAAACACACGTTTGATGTTGCAAAATGCACAGCCAAACATATCAATAATTAATTTATTCAAAATCAATTACTGACACCAAATAAACAAACATACACTCGAGTAAATAGTCTACTTGAGAAGAGATATTAAAAAAAATAAAAAATGGTTTTAGGTTTTTTTATTTCTTTCGACTCTATTAAATTCCAAACTTTGTTCCTCACTTTAATAGGATGTATCAATTTGGTCCCTTTACCGTAAAATGTTGAGTTAGGACCTCATTTTGTACAATAAATTTATGAAGTTGGTCCTTATGTCCTATATTTGTTAGCCACATGGACCAAATGTCGGTCCCTAATATTACATATTTAGTGTGTACTTGGTCCATAATATGACATGATTTTGGTTACGCTTTCTCTGTTTATATCTTTGACTCCTTATGGTCACCTCACCTTGATCATACTATCTCTTTAATTGCATAATTGACTCGTCTAATATCTTTTCAATAAACATGCAACTAACTTATCCAAACCTACAAATATAATTTCTCATCAAATTATAAATAATATTATGTAAAAGTTAGTTTTTTTTTTCAAAATGTAAAAGTTAAACAACGATGAAAAATTATTTGCGAAATGAATGAAGAGTTGATAACTGGAGTTAAGCAGTGGCCGTCTCAATACATAGGCCCTAAGGTCAAATTATTATATTTTAGTTTAAAATTTTATTGGTCAAACGCTTTAGAATTTAAAATAATTTATTGAAACAAAGAACTTTAATATTTCTTTTATCAACTTTTTTTTTTTGGTAGTGGTCGGGGTTTGAATCCCGGACCTTGCATATTTTATGCATTGTCCCAACCAACTGAGCTAAGCTCACGAGGACATTTCTTTTTTCAACTGATAATAAAGTCAGCATTTGTATTTCTTGAAAAAAAATTGTTCTAATTTTTAGTCTCTGAAAAAAAATTCATCAATATTCTTAATTCTTATAAAATTTTCCGTCAATATTTTTTTATCCCTGAAAATGCTAAAATAAAATATTATAGTGATTAAAAAGTTCAATTTCTTTTGTAAGAACTAAAAGACGGATTTTTTTTTGTTTGAGGGAGACGGAATTATTTATTTAATTAACCACTATATTAATGATTAGCATGAAACATGTTCGTGATATGCAAATCAACGTTTAAGTGAGATCAGAGAGTCAATGTGCAAAGATGCATGAGGTGTGGCAATCTGATTCAAATGGAATTTATACGAGGAGAAAATGCATATTAACATCAAAATTTTAATATCACATGCAATATCATTTTGTTTTTGTGTGTATTTTACAAAGAGCAATAAAAAAATTTGGACAACTTTTAAAATAACTCTTTGTGATATTTTTATTGTGCTCTGCTTTCTTTCTCTATTACTTTTATAACAAAAAAAAATGTTTTAAAATAGTTGTATGAATATGTTTTTTTTAAAAATAAATATGTGTACTTTGTTAAAAAAAATAAGTAGGAGAGGTAGAGACAAATAAACAAGTATCATATTATATTTGTATATTTTTCTTTAGAATTTTTTTTTAGATAAATTGAGCTATAAAAGTTCATTAGGATTAAAATAGATCTTAAAACTTAAAGAGCACTTACCAAAGAGTTAAACAGCAATCTTACAAGTGAATCAACTCATTATCAATCGAACAAATCTTAATCCACATATAATATTCAAATAATAAAACACTTATCTAGTTATCTTACTCTGAAACAAGAGTGACTCACAGTTAGGGGCATGCTTGTAAGTGAAGGGGGATGAATAAGCAACTGTGTGATGTAGATGCAATGACTAATGAGTGGCGCGTGTCATTATGACGCAATTAAGGCGCGTGATATAATAACATAAAACATGCAATTCTGAAAAAGTTTCTATCTCTAAACAACTCTCATCACTTTCCTCTCCCTGTCTCTTTTCTTTGTCTCTCTTCTTCTCTTTCATCTCAAATGTGGAATTTCTTCTTCTTATTTTTATAAATTTTCATTCTTTTTCTCACTCTCACAAAGTGGTAAGTATAATTTTTTATTTATTTTTATTCATTATTTTTGTTTTATTTTCTCAAAATTTGAGTATTTGAGATCTCACAATATCAGTGAAAATTTGATGACCCTTCAGTTAATTTGATGACCCTTTGTGATTTTCTTAGCTGGTAAAATTTTCTTATGAATTTTCTCGAGAAAAAATACTTTTTTTTATGCTAATGTTTTTTATTTTGTTTTTGGTCTTTGTTCAGGTGAATTTGGAGAAGTTTGATTTGTGAAATGAACAAAGGACAGTCACCTGAGCCTCTTGATTTCTTCATCTGGACTGTTGAGGTTGATCATTTCATTCACTCAATTGATTTAACAGTATCTTTTAATTGTTATTTTGTGAAGAAGAAAAATTCATGATTTATAATCTATTTTCATATGTTTTGTACTTCAATTATGTCTCAGATCTTGTGTAAACAACTTTGAGTTGAATTTACTGTATGGTAAATTAGTAATCTGAGTGTGAGTTGTTGTATATCCAGTTGTCTATGACTATGATTGTTTATTTTATCAATCAATTAATTGATTTGTTTTTTTTCTTTCAATATATTTTTGTTGTGTTGGAATTTGATATCTACCATGTTAACATAGGTCTTTATTATCAATTCTGCATAGTAGTTGCGTATGTATTTATGTTTCCTTTCCATCCTTCTGTAAATTCCGACAAATTTGAAGTAGAAAGTTTTGGTTTTATAGTTCATAAGACACAATTGACTGTCTGAACTTATCTACACGCATAGACACTTGTGAGACTGTTTGAGTGAACGTGTGAGAACAACGATGATATGTTCATAAGTTGTTTTCAGCTTATTTTCATAAGCTCTCCTAGATAGCTTATAAGAACAGCTTATAGTTTATACGAAAACAATTTAACTTTTTTTTATCTTTTGTTATAGAAATAGCTTATATAAGCGCTTATCATGATATGATAAGCGCTTAGGCTATAAGCTGCAAATTAAGCTGTTTATCCAAACAGGCGCCTTGTCCGTTAAAAAGTTGAATACAATATTTTCAATGGTGGACTTGGTGGATGATGTAGAAGTCACTCTCCATTTAGGGAAATAGTTTGCTAATCAAGCTTATGCATGCACTATTGGGCTTGCCCCTAAATCTCGTCACCGCCTTTATTTAACTATAGTTTTTGTTTGTGATCGCAAGTTATCCGGTTTTATCACAATTAATGGCGGACAACTTTCTTCAGTTTGACTCTCAAAGTTTAAATTATCATTTTAAACTGATGTTGACATTATTTTCTCTATCAAAATAATAATTAAATAGTCTGTTTATTCCCGCAATGTATGGCCATACCTTTCTCTGCAGCACATGCAAGGTGTAAATCTTCATCTTGACGAATTTCCATTCCCTCAGTAAAGCTAACAATATGCATCTTTCTGAGATATTTGGAATTATGTTATGGTAATACACAATGTGAAACTATAATCCTATTTATTATCAGTCTTTGTTTATGCCCTTAATCTTTGTTTTTTCGGTGATATGGAAAGCTTACGATTTATTCTTGTCACCGCTCAGTTAAGTAGGTTACTAGAGCCATATCAAACTGGAATCTAAATGTACATATATAGATAGATTCTATGTATTAATTAATATAGATAAAAAGTTGTCATCTTGTTATTCTTCTTTGGTGCTGCATTATGTGTGTCAAAGATATGGTAGCAGTATGATTCTGCTTATGTATTTTTAAATGTTCAAGCACCTGCTTACCCGAGACTGTTGCATAGGTCTAGATTCTACTATGTAGTTGATGTTCTATGCTCAATGATTGATATAACATTGTAATCTTGACTGATATGCACCATTTTTTGTTTATTTTATCAGGATGTTGGCATGTGGTTAGAGACTATAAATCTTGGTAGCTATCGGCAAATTTTTAAGGAAAACGGTGTTAATGGAGAATACTTGGAAGGGATGTCTATGTTCACGACTGAACAGATCCTTCGATTCATAAGACGCTGTCACATGAAGTGGGGAGACTTCATCACCTTGTGCAAGGAATTGAGACGGATTAAAGGTTTCCCTCTCCCTCTCTCTCTCTTGAACAGTAAAAAAAAAAACTAAAACATGTCATTAAACTCTCATTTGATTTTTGTCAATCTATTTTGCGCTCCTCGCCTAATTAGGTAAGGCTTTGACATAATTGTTGTGATAATCTGTTTCATTTCATGCCATTTATGAAGCCTAGAATAGATACTCGAAAATGGCCAAGGTTTCGGTTTTGTGCCATAAAAGATATCGATATGGATGTGGGATATTAGTTGCATAATCCATTTGATGACGGTGGTGACCACATTGAATTGGAAGTATTGTCTCTTAGTTAATTTGACTTGGAAGCAAAACCATTTTGGACGATGAGTGACGGGTGAAAATGATACAATTAAATTGAATATTAAACAATTGAACGCAGTCAAGACTTGTTTTAAATATAACTATTATTTTATTTTTTTGTTGTGACACTTCAACATTGGATGGGAAAAAGATATATGTGACATATTTACAAGGAAAAGAACATTTGTGTGTCTGTAGTTATTTATATATTAATAAGAAATACCAGCTTCTCTTTACAAATATTATGCATCTATGTAAAGTATGTATATTGTTTTAGAAATTTGTGTTGATGTATTTAGGCCATATTGTGTGTAGTTTGAAAAAATTATCATGTGCCCACTATCTGTTTTGCATCAAGTATTTGGGCTACATATCATTTGAGCAATCTAAGGTTACATGAATGTACTAGATGAGAAATTGAAGTATATGTTTGTGCTATGTTGGAATATCTAATGACAAACTGGATTAGAATAGTATAGAATGCAATTAACTAAATTACCATACATTGTTGTTTGGTTATGTTATTTTATTTTATGATAGAACATGTTAAAGATTCTATTCCATTATTTTGGAAGTGTATGATAGAACATAATGGCGTAATTTGATCCATGTAGCCGACTCGACTTAGTAAGATAAGGCTTGGTTGTTGTTGTTGTATGAAATAGTTAAAAAGATCGAGGTTGTTATTCTGCATCCATTATTGGTACATCTGTCACTTTGATAGAGACAACCATCTACATGTTTTCTTCTTGTTAACACATAATATCTTAACTTACATTGTTAATCAATATAGAAAATTCTAAATGCTAATTACATGTTCTTGAAAACTCTACTTATCCAAAATTGAATTGTCAAATCGTCATCTCCTTGAACATGTGACATGTTGAATGGATGAGTAGACATGAAATATGTATATGCTTGCTTTTTGTGTGCAAAAAGATTGATAGATACCATTGTGTTTTATTTACCTAACCCTAACTTCTTTTTGCCATTGTCCGCGTTATGTAGTGGCTTGTTTGAAAGGGGAGCAAAAAGTGCGGCGGCCGTGGTGGGCACCGGCATGTCTATCAACAGTGTTCTTAAAGGTTGCAAAATCCAACAGACAATCAAGAGTTGTATCCTTGAAGCTTGAACCATGATGATGAAGATACTACACAACTTCTGCATGTGTTTAAATATAGCAATTTTCTCTGCCTAGAAAACAGAATATAGGAAAAAACTATTTTTAGCTTTTTCTTTTTTGATTTCAATTCCAAAGTGTGGTTGTTTATTCTCCTCTGGAGAAATCTTATGTAGAAGGTCCTTGTGCACTAAAATCTGGTGCTGTGTAATTATGTATTATCTCCTATATGAACATAAATACAATATATATGTCGTTTTCTTTAAGTTCAATTTAAATATCTGTTTTCTACATTGCACCAACACCTAAAGTGGTGAGTAACTGCTATATTATGTATTCACCCATTAATTGCTTTAGCTAAATGCCTTGTTATTTCCTTAATATTAAAATGTGAAGCTACAAATTTTTGTAAAATTAATCTCCATTGTATGAAAGTTGACTAATCCTTTCATGAAATCCCTATAGAAAGAGCCATGTTAACACAATTATTTATGATACACAATGTGTGCACATGCAACCTTTGCAATGAAGTTTACATCACCAAAAACTATTTAGGAAAACAAGATATTGATGCTTGTTTGGATCATGAGGTTGCACTCCTTGAAATGGAATAAAATACATGAATTATGGGTAACCTGTCCCTATATGAGGTTGTGGAGCTAATCTTATAGATGACGACCTGAACGAAACAAGTAGGATGTATAACAGGAATACAGGATCACTTATGTTCATATCTCATTTTCTACGTATTATAAACATGTAGTTAAATGAATTCCCAAACGAGATTGTTTACCGGCAATTTAGTCTTTAAGTTATCCAAAAATCCTAGCTCAACTAACAAATATGTTGAAAATGTTATGTCGAACACTGTGACCAAAGGTTCAAACTCTGACTTCTCAACATGTGCGAGTTTTTAACTTATGTGCGCTTGTTTTCAACAACCATTGTCATTTCGTCTATCTACCCAAAAAAATATTATTCTTTAAGTTTGTCAAAATACACGTTTTGAGTATATGCATCAAGTCAATTTATTCTCTCAACAATTTTTCTAAGTTCACACAACTTTATATTAATAAAGTGAAATAGAAGAGAACAAAGGTCAGACCACAAGATTGGGAGTGTGAGCATGATTAAATAATAGGAGGATACTCTTGATGATTAACTTGAAAGTTAGGAGGTTTGGTGGGCTCAATGCTCTAAACCTTTCTGGCTCTTGATTTCAACACTAAATTCTTTCATCATTAAACTTCTCAAAGAAAAAGCAGAAATTGGTGGAATGAGAGTATTGAGAAATTTACCATGAAGAGAACATTGCAGGGTTTGTGAGGATCTTAAATATATGGAACCTACAACTAATCGAGGTCCAAAAATGGAATGCATGCTATTTTTTAACCAAAATTTATGTCATATTGTTGGAAATGAGATTTCAGCTATGATGCTTAATATTATGAATCATAGTGATGACCATAGCAACATCAACCATACTTTCCTTTGCCTCGTGATGAGTTATTTTAGGTCTTCTTACTAGAGCTATTAATAACAATAACAACGTACTGCATGGAATTCAAGTTGCAAGAGGATTTCATATTGTATTACAATTGCTTTTTGCATATGACAACCTCATTCTTTATAGAACCACGCAAATCAATCTCACTTGTATCCATAATATGCTCCTACTTTACCACGACACTTCGGGTCATTTTGTTAACATTGACAAATAAGAAATCTCTATTAGGCGAAATGTTCCTAATGCTAGAAAAATTGATATCCAAATATGGATTTATTTTAAGATTGTGGAGCCACAGTCCAAATATTTGGGGTTTCCTTCCTATGTTGAGCGATCAAAGCAACAAGTGTTTGATTTTGTTCAAGATCGTATTTAGAAGAAGTTAAGAGGTGGAAAGGATGTATTCTTTATCTTCAAGAGGGTGTGAGGTTCTCATAAAATGCATGGTGCAACTAAGTCATCCCTACATACACTGGCGGAACCAAGGGGACATGGGAGGGTCATGGCCACCCCAAAGTCTCAATTTTTCATTTTCAATACATATATATTGACATTTTTAGCTAAATGTTATGTTATATATAATATCGCTTGCATTATAAATCATGTGCTAACAGTCTAGCAAAACGGTTAAGTGCCTCACCTCCAAGTTTTTGATCCACTTAATCTATAACTTTAGTTATAATTTATTGCAACACAACATATGTATATCTTAAAAATATGGCCCCTCATAAAAAATTCTTGGCTCCGCCAATGCCTACATAGTAAGATTAAATTTAGAGGTTTATGACAAATTGATAATTGCACAACTAAGTTATAATTAAAACTCATGTTTAAACTCATTTCATTCTATTAAATGGAAAAAACAAAAAACTCATGGCAACATGTATATACAATTGGAGAAATTTAGAGATTTCACATCAATTGATGCTAAAATAAGTCATTTGTATCCAAAACATTTTATCACACATAAATATATATTTATGGTATGTCATCTTTGCCTCAAACACAATTCTTACTAACAATAATAAAAATTTATGCAGAACATGTAATGATAATTCCCGTAAAAAGCATAAAGAGCTTTGTTTTGACTTTAAATCCTTGCAAGTGGACGGTGAGGTTGTTTCCTTTGAATTAACTGATCCTTGCCGGATACCGATTTTTCAAACAAAAAAAATGTCTTTAAAAACCTTCAAAACTTTCTTTTATCAAAATATTTTGTAAAAAAAAAAAGTTCAAATTCAAAAGGGTAAATTAAAAGTTTTTAAAATGTGGGATACAAATTGGGTGTGAGGTGTATAAAACATATATATTTTAAAAAAAGCTCTTAAAAGCTCTTAAAAGCTCTTTTTTTTTTCAAGTAGCTGAGTGGTTAGAGCTCACACAATTTAATTGTGGAGAAGTGGTGTGTCCGGGGTTCGAACCCCGACCCTGCATATAAATGCAATATCCCTACCAACTGAACTAAGCTCACGGGGATGTATTAAAAGCTATTTTATTATGGATTAAAAAAAACCAATTATGATACTTAATAATTTAAATCCCCCATTTAAAGTTTATATATGAGAGATAAAATTACACTAAAGTAATGTTATACCAATGTTACACCGCTCAATATCGTTTTACTCAATACATATTTTTTAAATTTGACCGATGGATTGTAAGTTTATATCACATAAATCATTCACGTAAATTTTTACGAAAATCTGAAATCATTTCGTATGTTATTGAGATACATCAAGATTAACGGTTTATGCACTTTTATAGAATACGGTTAATCTTGTTTTATCTGAATAACATATCAAATGATTTTAGATTTTTGTAAAAATTTACGTAAATGATCTATGTGATATAAACTTACAATCCAACGGTCAAATTTGAAAAATATGCTCCGAGTAGAACGATATTGAGCGGTGTAACATTACATCGGTGTAATTTGATCCCTCCTCATATATAGATTAGCGGGTGCTCTCCTAACTCAACTCTTATATTACATTCTGCCGTATGTAGATTATTTTAGCCATAGTTCTTTACCTTTTTGATCAGTAAAATTATCCTGATTGTCATATTCGTCCCTTTGAAACCTGAGAACTCTGTCAACTTTAACTCTTGATCGTTCTATCCAAAGTTGTTGCTCCAGTGAAGACAAAACACATCATTTTTGTCTTATGTTTTTTTCACACCCAAACTACGACGAAGCAAATCAAAGTAGAACAACTCCATTACATTATGTTTGGTGTAAAAGAGCATTGCTTGCTATAGTTCCTCATCAGTGTAAGATAAGATCACAAACACTCTCAATTGATCAAGTTTCACGCTATGACCCAAGTAGCATTTCTCACAAAGTAGCTTAATCTTATGGCAGAGACAATCTTCAAAAACCGACTCATTTTACATTCTCATTGACTCCCATTTGAATACTTGAGCAACTAAAACATAGATTCTTTAATGAAAGATGTAGAATCACGTTTGGTTGTTATGAGCTGGAATTGATTTTGACTTCAGAATTGATTATGCTTGAAGATTTTCATATATATATATATATATTGGTTTGTTGTGTTATGTATTAACAATCTTAATATTTGGAAGTTATTGTAAATTATATATCAATAAATATGCAAGAAGAAATGAGACAATTTATTTATTTCACTTTAAGTTAAATATTTTTATTTAATGATTATTGTTAATAAATGTTTGAGTTATTTCAGAATTTAAATGTGTTTTTTGGTAGTCAACGTCATTTATTTAACACACTATCTACAACGTTGTTTTTAAAATAAAATGTAAAAACATGTAAAACATTATAGTAGTATGAATGTGTATTGTTGGGAACTTGCGAGTATACAAGGTTTTTTGTGCCCCAACACTAGTGCGTCAGATAACATATTCTATGAAATTAGATTTCCCTTACAAACTTGTAAAGGACGCGTGCAATGCAGTAATTGCATAAAATATTAATTATATTGTTAATATTATGAACATGTCTATAAGTTTAAAGTTCATGACTTAATGTATTAGTATGCTATTAATCAAGATATAAAATAAAACAATCTCCCTGATGGAAGGGGTATACCGGTGCACCAACCGAGGTCAAATTTCTTCTACCCAATCAGCATAGCCTGCTAACGACGCCCTTCCTTATCTTCTTCTTTTATGAATAGGAATAGAAAGCACGATTAAGCGGTGCAACCATCGAGAATCAGTCAACTCCTTCCTATGTCTGAAGCCAATGCTGACGCAATCGTGATTAAGATTTAACGGACAATGATGATGACATTAGTTTTTGCCCAAGACATTAGAGAATTGTGTTAAATAAACAAGACCTTAAACCAAGAAGTTGATCTTAATCTATTTTGTTAAATTGTTGTAAACATATAAACTCAATTGTTATTGTTAGATAGAACATTTTTTTTAGAATATAGGGACATAGAATTAAATCAAATTCTAATAATCTTTTATAATTGTATTATAATTGTAACATATAAGAGTCGCAACAAATTAGTTAACGTTATTTTAGCCTAATTTAATATTTAGTAAATTGTAATTTAATGACAAAAATTGATTAGACATAACTCTAAAGGTTTGGTGTAGTGATAAAAAGATATATAAATGTAAATACTTTTGTAAGTGCTATTTGTTCCCGAATATATTCTCTGTCTTGGACCAAGTTACCATCCCCTCACGATAAAAGATTATTTGCAAAAAAAAGATTAGACGATTATTTATTGTTAATTTTTTTTTGTTATGAGTTAAATGTTAGATGAGTTGGGTTCCGAAGTTCACCAATGTTAGTACAAACCTCAAGACTTAAGCTGTTAAGAGTTTAATCTACGACACAATGCCTCAACTACTTTAACAATCGAGCTTACTTATTAGTCTTTTTGCTATAACACTTTATTTTGAACCAAATTATTGTCGGTGTAAAATAGTTAAAATAGTTTTACATTTACACCCGTTTAGAATCCACTATGTGCCATATCACCACACCTTTGTACACTTATTTTGAAACTAATTTTATTTTTTTCTTATTGGTTAAATTTACCACTATCAGTTTTAAAAAATATTTTATTTTTTGTCACCTCAAGAAAATATTGTTAACTTTGTCGCGTGCAAGCTATTCTCGACACACCACTGTTTGCAGAAGTTCATAATGATAGAATTACGTGGATGATGGAACATAACAAGAGGTATATTGTTAAGACTGGTTATAAACTGACTAAGATGGAGTTGCTACATACTGATCGATTCTATGTTGAAGGAGAGTGACATAAAATTTGGAAGGTGAATTCCCCTCATAAAGCTCGTAATATGTCATGGAGGATTTGCAGAGAGTGTGTTTCGACGCGTCTCCGATTACAATCATGACATGTACAATGTGAGATGATTTGTCCCTGATGTGATACAACTATTGATGATGATTGGCATGTTTGTGTGGGTTGTAAGGTGGCGTGCGAGAGTTGGTATTGGGCAGGGCTTTTGACTGTGCTGAACCGCGAGTTGGAATTGCGAGCAGTTTGACAAATTTTGTTTTTTATATACGTCGTTCAGAAAGCCGAGACGTTGTAGGTCAGGGGGCTTTACTTCTTTGGCAAATTTGGGCTGCACTTAATGATGTCATTTGGAATGATGCTCATCACACTTCAACGAGCATTGTGAGGACAACACTAGATGCATGACAACAATGGCAAGAGGTCCATAAACAACATTCACCACCGGTTGTGCAACACGGGCAGAATAAAGTGCAAGTTTGGAAGAAACCGAGCGAGACGTGGTTGAAGTGCAATGTGGACACCTATTTCATGACCGTAACCATATTATATCTTTTGCGTGTTGTGTTAGAGACTCCCATGTGCAATTTATTCGGGCTAAAATGAAATGACAATGGGCAAACATGATAGTTTTGGAGGGGGAGGCGGTAGCCTTACTCGAGGCCCTTCACTCTGCTGATGCAAACAGATGAGACCAGATTGTCTTCAAGTCCGACTCATCTACTATAGTGCAAACTCTATCGTCTTCGGGCCATGATGATTCAAAAATCTATTGCTCATACTTTAGTTAGGGCGACCTGCTCTTAGGCTAATCACTGCATTTTTTATTCTCATCCTTTTTGTGTTGAACATTAGTTGATCAATGATAATAGTTATTTGCATACCGCCGTACAAATAAGAAGAAACACCGATCTCTCGTTGCATGCAAGTGTAAAACGGTGTTACACTGACGGTGCACAATCATTGAAAAATGGAAAACATCTTACTCCATCTATTCTCCTCATTTCATTTCCCTCTTGTGATTCAAATATTTTCATTCTTTCTTCCTCAACTATCTTAGTCGAGTGTGACTGTGACTGTGACTGTAACTGTAACTAAAACCAAAAGCCCTTCCATAAACCCTAATTTTCAAATCAATCATGTTTTCAACTGGACCGAAGAAGAAGAAGAACAATCCTCGCACTCCTCCCACACTATCCGATTCTCCGGTAACTCCTTCACCGCTCGGGCGAACCTCCTTCAACGATACCGCCATCCCTAACCGTCCTCCCACTGGCACTCCCGCTCCTTGGACTCCTCGCTTATCTGTTCTCGCCAGGTACTTCACCGTCTCTGATTGATTCCGAATTTGAATTCTGTTTCTCAAATTTTTGATTGATTTGATTGGTTTTTGTATGTGTAGGGTTCCGCAAGTGAATAGAAATGGAAAAGACGATAATAATGATCCGATTAAACCGGTTTTTGTTTCCGAGTTTCCAAAAGTTGTTTGTGATGAACAAGCTACTTCGTTGCAGAGACGAGTTTCATGTAAGAATTATTATTGCATTTTTCAATTTAGTGAATTAATTACGCCTTTTTTGGTTGGATAAATAGTTTAATTTGAAGGTTATAGCAAATGTATAAGCTAAAAGATAAAATTAAGTTAAATTGTTTACTAAGCTGGTTTTATCATCTATCTTTGAGAACTTTATGAAAATAAGCTGAAAATAGTTAAAGAACATGTCATAAACTACTACATTCGAATCATCAGTTTATTAGATTAATTAGGCGCTGTCTGGATTGACTTATCCGAGAGTATCTACTAACATACATACGTTTTGTGATGCTGTTTCTGAGAACTTATGAGAACAGCTTATTACATTGTTCATAAACTGTTTTAGCTTAGTTTCACAAGTTCTTGAAGATAAAATTAAGTTAAATTGTTTTCATATAAGTTAAATTGTTTTCATATAAGTTATAATTGTTTTCATATAAGTTATCTTAGAGAACTTATGAAAATAAGTTGAAAATACTTTATGGACATTCATAAACTATTGCATTTCTCGATTTATGTAATTAATTAGTACATGTTTGGATTGACTTATTTGAAAGTATCTAATGATATAAGTTTTGTGAGGCTGTTTTGGAGAACTTAGGAAAATAGTTTATGACATTGTTATTCAGCTTATTTTCGTAAGTTCACCAAGATAGATTATGATAACAGCTTATAGCATATACAAAAACAATTTAAATTTATTTTATCTTGTTTTCAGTTTAACTTGCAGCTTATAGCATAAGTGCTTATCATAATAAGCGCTTATGTATAAGCTATTTCCATGATAAAAGATGAAATAAAGTTAAATTGTGTTTGTTTAAGGTATAAGCTGTTTTTGTAAGCTGTATTGGAGAACTTATGAAAATAAGCTCAAAACAGTTTATGAACATGTTAGAAGCTATCACATTTATTAATTTATTGAATTAATTATGCCTTGTTTGGATAAACAGTTTAATTTTCAACTTATAGCATTAGCGATTATCATCACAGTTTTGTATGTGTAAGGTATTTCTATAACAAAAGATGAAATAAAGTTAAATTGTTTTCGTGTAAGGGATAAGCTGTTTTCATAATTTATCGTGGAGAACTTATGAATGTAAGCTGAAAACAGTTTATAAACATGTCAGAAACTATTGAATTTATCAATTTATTGAATAAATCAGCCCCTGTTTGAATTGACTTATTTGAGCGTGTCCACTGACATAAGTTTTGCGAGGCTGCTTGGGAGAACTTATGAAAACAGTTTATAACATTGTTCATAAGTTGTTTTAAGTTTATTTTTATATGTTTTCCAATATAGATTATGAAAACAGCTTATAACATATACATAAACAGTTTAACTATTTTATCCTTTGTTATAGAAATAGCTTATACATAAGCACTTATCATGTAAGCGCTTCTGCTATAAGCTCCAAAGAAGCTGTTTATCCAAACAGGGCTCAATTAAATGTGTGTAGTATTCATAATTTCGTACTCCTTTAATGCCTTATAGTTTTGATGTGTGTGTGTGTGTGTGCGTGCGTGTGTGTTTGGTATTTATTTATTTATGATGTAATTTTGTGATGCAGTTGAAGACTGTGGCGGGTATGGTGGGATTGACAAGAGTACATCTCTTGCTTGGATCATTTGTGGAAGCAAGGTCTTTGTTTGGAGTTACTTATCGCCCGCATCTTCTATGAATTGTGTTGTTCTCGAGATTCCTTTCAATGATGTTGCCAATTACGATACTGGTAGTTGGTTGGTTTCTGTGGTTAATTGTGATAGCTCCTCTTTTGGATCAAATAAGGCTGCGAAACATGTTGCGGTTGTTTTGTGCAATAGAAAGACTCGGGCAGTTATATACTGGCCGGACATCTATTCCCAATCGAGCAATGCTCCTGTCACTAGTCTTGCGTCTTTTGATGAGTTGGAGGCTGTTGGTGAGAAAACACCCTTCAAGAGGCAGACACGGCAAAGTAAGCAGGAAACTGATTTGAATGAATTGAACGCATTTAATTCTGTGATTGCTTCTGCAGTTCCCGGTTATAGCTTGGCATGTATTGCCCTTGCGTGTAGCTCAAGTGGTGAGCTTTGGCAGTTTGAATGCAGTCCTACTGGCATTCGTCGAAGGAAAGTATATGAAATTACTTCTCATTTCCCTCTCAAAGGCGGTGATTTGGGTAAACTCGTGAGCAACAAAGGGTACCCAAGGTCTTTGACATGGCGTTTTCCATATCATTCTAGTAAGGAATCAAATCGACAGTTTTTGGTGTTGACAGACTGTGAGTTACAGTGTTTCAGAGTCGAGTTTAGTTCTGGTATGAATGTTTCAAGGCTTTGGTCTCAGGAAATTGTTGGAACAGATGCTGAGCTCGGCATTAAGAAAGATCTGGCAGGTCAAAAGGGAATCTGGCCTCTTGATGTGCAGGTAGATGATCATGGTAAAGTGATCACCATTCTCGTTGCAACCTTTTGTAAGGACCGGATTAGCAGTTCAAGTTACATGCAGTATTCTCTTTTGACCATGCAATATAAATCAGGATTAGATGTAGAGAGTACAAATGAGAGGATTTTGGAGAAGAAAGTCCCTATTGAAGTTATAATCCCAAAAGCTAGAGTTGAAGATGAAGACTTTTTGTTTTCCATGAGGCTTCGAATAGGGGGGAAGCCATCAGGATCAACAGTCATAATATCTGGCGATGGAACAGCAACTGTCTCCCATTATCATAGAAACGCTACACGTCTCTATCAATTTGATTTACCATATGACGCTGGAAAAGTATTAGATGCTTCAGTTCTTCCTTCTGCAGACGATTATGAAGAAGGTGCGTGGGTTGTATTAACAGAGAAAGCAGGAATATGGGTAATACCAGAGAAGGCTGTCGTACTTGGAGGAGTTGAACCACCCGAGCGGAGTTTGTCACGCAAAGGCAGCTCAAATGAAAGATCTGCACAAGAAGAGACAAGGAATCTTACTTTTACTGGTAATTTTGCTCCAAGAAGGGCTAGCTCTGATGCATGGGGTTCTGGAGATAGACAAAGGGCCGCTTTGAGTGGGATTACACGTCGAACTGCACAAGATGAAGAATCAGAAGCTTTACTGAATCGTTTTTTCAATGAATTTTTGTCATCTGGGCAAGTTGACGGGTCGTTTGAAAAGCTAGAAACTTCTGGTTCATTTGAAAGGGATGGAGAAACCAATGTTTTTGTGCGGATGAGCAAGTCAGTCATTGACACCTTAGCTAAACATTGGACAACAACCAGAGGTGCAGAGATTTTGTCCATGGCCGTTGTTTCCACCCAACTCTTGGAAAAACAACAGAAGCATCAAAAGTTCCTTCACTTTCTTGCCTTATCCAAATGCCACGATGAGCTGTGTTCCAGGCAGAGTATGTAATTTGTGGTCTATTCTCCAAAATTTAATGTTTTGATTTAATCTTCAAACCACCCCTTTCGCAATACTACCATATCCAACTAACTTATTTGCTTGTGTTTTAAACTGGTTGTTCCATCATGTTTATAGTTTCGCATTATTAAAAAATAAAATAAATAATAATAATAATAATAATTATTATTATTAATATTATTATAATAGTAATTGGCTGATCACTTTATTACAGATTTTGCAAATGGTAAAACAATCATACTTCTTGGGAAATTTTCTTGTGAAGTATTCTGTAAATTACTGTAATGGGTGTTTCTTTTTTCTTTCTTTCACTGTTTGCTTATTTTTGTAAAGTTACTATACTGAATGGAAGCTTAATTACCACCTTGTCTGCTCCTCTGCCTTCATAGTGTGATTAAAAGTATAGAGGATTAATTATCTTCCATTTGCCTCTCATTTGAGATTTTAAAATAATATAAATTTATTAGAGGAATGGAGCGAATAAATGAATAAAACAGACTTGAAAGTTGTTGACAGGATGATTTTTGTTATTTAGCCTTTTGATTTTAGATAAGCATGTGGATATACATTCTGGTTGTCATTAGGTTGCGGTTTTATGTGAGAATAATATATGATTGAACAAATGATTTTGTTTTCAGAGCCTTTTTTAGATTGAATGAATAAATTAAGGTTTTAAAATAAATAGTTAGACACACGTAACTAAATTATGTTTTTTCAATTGCTAGGACATGCCTTGCAAATTATTTTGGAGCATGGTGAAAAGTTATCTGCAATGATTCAGCTGAGGGAACTGCAAAATTTGATTAGCCAGAACCGCTCAACTGGTGTTGGATCCTCAAATTCTAATGTAGATAGTCAGATGTCAGGTGCCCTTTGGGACATGATACAGTTAGTTGGTGAGAGAGCTCGCCGGAACACTGTCCTCCTGATGGACAGAGATAACGCCGAAGTGTTCTACAGTAAGGTTTCAGATCTTGAAAATTTCTTTTACTGTTCAGATGCAGAGTTGGAATATGTTATAAGACCAGAGCATCTGCTTGCAATCCAGATCCAGAGAGCATGTGAACTCTCAAATGCATGTGTTTCCATAATTAGAACATGCTTTGACTATAAGAATGAGAACCATTTATGGTATCCACCTCCTGAAGGTTTAACACCTTGGTATTGTCAACCTGTTGTCCGGAAGGGAATATGGAGTGTTGGTTCTGTCTTGCTTCAGTTCTTAAATGATACATCAGGGCTTGATAAAACAGTAAAGCTAGAGTTGTATAATCATTTAGAAGCACTGACCGAAGTGCTACTTGAGGCATATTCTGGTGCTGTTACTGCTAAAATTGAGCGTGGAGAAGAACATAAAGGTCTATTAAATGAATATTGGGAGCGACGAGATGCACTACTTGAGTCTCTTTATCACCAAGTTAAAGAATTTGAAGCTACCTATAAGGTTATTATTCAATTTTGCTTACCTTATCCTTGCAACCATGTTGTTGATTAAGAGTATAATCTCCAATTAATTACTTTAGCAGGATTCTATTGTAGTAGCTGAAGAGTTCAATGAAGAAGCCGCTATGAAGATTACTTCGCATCTGCTATCAATCGCTAAACGACACGGATGCTACAAAGTTATGTGGACAATATGCTGTGATGTAAATGACTCAGAGTTACTGAGAAATGTTATGGTACGACTTACGAGTATGATTTCTCCTTTTGTATTGCTTTTGCTCACATATTCCAGATGTTTGCAGTGATGAATTTCTTAGCATAGCTACCCTTATCTATAGTATTTTATAGTATTTTAAGGGGGAATCGGATTTTACTGCAAATAAATATCTGCAGTTCTAAGACTGAAGTCCATAAGGAAAAAATATTAACAGTCCTCCATAGCTATAGTTTATGGTTGTAACAGCCAATGCTCCTTAAATATTACTTTGACCCAACCACAAATCGCAAAGTATCATCGAATTCACTGAGCTGCGCCTCATAAATTACCTCCCTTCTTTCATTTAAACCTTCATGTTGGGAAGAGCTTCTGCATACCAAAAACTTTACACTGCATTCCCCACCACTGCACAATACAGAAAAGGCGCCTTATTACGCAGCTCCTAAACAGAGTCATTTTAAGTTGTTTATACCACCTAAACTGGCAATTTTAAATAGAACCTAATCCTTCCACGAAACATCAGGCAGTGGAACGATGGTTTATGGTATCTATTTGGTGGTACTTGATCTTAAAGATTCTATATTTATTGTTGCCTGTTTTAAGAAGTGTCTTCTTGATAGTATTGATATACTACTCTCAGGTGTCTGCTTTCTTCAAATCCTCTTTATAATGTTGTTGCGGTTTGTGTGCAGCATGAGAGTTCGGGATCTACTGGGGGATTTAGTGACTATGTCTTCAAGAAACTTCATGAAAGCAAACAATTCTCTGAGTTGTTAAGGCTAGGGGAAGAATTCCCAGACGAGCTGTCCTTTTTTGTGAAGGAGCATCCAGATCTTCTCTGGCTTCACGATTTGTTCCTTCATCATTTTTCCTCTGCTTCAGAAACACTTCATGCATTGGCTCTCACACAAAACAAGCAGTCTACTGCAGTAATAGAAGAGAACGAGCAGGTGGATATGAAGTTGAAACTGAAAGACAGAAAGAATCTTTTATATCTATCTAAGATTGCAGCCTTTGCAGGTATGGCTATTGTGTAGTTTTTCATGCCTTATGCAGATTGTTTCCTTTCCCTTCTATCTAGATATTTTCTTTCTGTAATAGATATTATCGTGAGATTATAGGTTGTTTTTATTTTCCTTGTCAATTGAAGTTTATCTCCCTCTTTCTTGGAATAAAATACCTAGTTCGTATCAATAGCATGTGAGGTTTTAGGCTATCCGAAAATATCAATTATTGCAGTCACGTAATGGCAGCAGCTTTGCTGTTTCACTTTTGCTTATGGTTGGGAATTGTTGGATGACAACCTCGAAGCTTGGGAATCTTTTATTTACTTCTCCCATAAATATGTTCTGTGCTGACGTTCTTTGTGCTTAAATCATGGCCTATGCCCGCTTAATATTCATAGATACAGCAGAGATTGTCACATTCCTTAAGCATTGACTTAACTTACACTTTATGTGTGATCTGTAAGCCACTACTTTATATCATGTTAACCTTTAGATCTAGTTTTTAAATCACCAAAAAAAGAAGGGTGTTTTATTTTCAGACCTTCATTTTCTAATATGTATGCAACATTTCAATAATAGATGCCTAATAAAGTGCATTTATGATAAATACTATTACATTCTCTTCAACAGCTGGCAAAGATGCTGGTACTCAGGTGAAGGTTGATCGCATTGAGGCTGATTTGAAGATTCTTAAATTGCAGGTATATTTGAGTATACTTGAAAATTTCAATTTCAATTTGAAGATTTTTTTTTCTTTTTCTTGATTGCGTTGATCATCATCCATTGAAATTGAAAATAGTAGACCTATATGAAGCCTGGACTTCATAAAGCCAAAGTTTAAAACTGAACTTGCTATGTTTAGAGAATAAACACGAGCCTTGATGCTAAAATGCTTTTAGTTTTCAATTAAACTCTTCTTTACAAAGTCCCATAGGTGTTAAGCAACCCCACCCAATTAGCTGTTACTCAATAAGGTAGTTGGTAGGAAATGATTAGATTTAGAGGGTTAGGCTGTGATGTATATGAAGAGGAAAGCTATCCAGTCATTTGCAAAAGTAATGGGGCTGTCAGACATAGGTTTATAAATAGTCGAAATTCTGCAATCTAAACAATTATTATGTGGAATTCTTCCCTAAATTTTCTAAGTGCTAGCAACACTCGATCTATCATTTTCTTTCCAACACTTCCTCTGTTACCGGATGAAATTCATGTAGGTCCTACCACTTTATGTGGGACCCATTTCTTAAATGGTGAGACTTATATGAATTAACCGAATGAGAGTGTTGAAAAGAGTGTTGCTAGCACTCCTTATTTTCTAACAATATGTCGTGTTCTTATAAATTGGTATCAATTCTAAATACTACCTCCCTCCCTATATATAAGACCCTTTTGTGAATTTTTTTTGTCCCTTCTTATAAGACCCTTTTCAACTCACAAGATACATTAATTATCCTTTCACAAAAATTCCCCTAATTAAATGAAGAGAACCATTTCTCTCTCTTAATAGTTTAAGGATAATTTTTGAAAGAGAATGTACATTGTCAACAAATTTAATGTACCAACTACTTTTATTAATTCGTGTTTTGGCCAAAAGGGTCTTATATATAGGGACGGAGGTAGTACATGTTTTGCAAAGAAATTGTCTGCCTAATGGCAGTTGATGTTGCGTGACTGTTTTATGTGCCGCCTGCCATTTGAAATCCGTATCTGCTTTAGTTCATGAGAGTTTGTTGAACCATGCACTGATAGATAAGCCTTGTCACATCCTGTTCATAACTTTTCCACTAATACACTTGGCCTGCAGGAGGAAGTAATGAAACATCTCACTTCACTTGAAAATAAGGAACTTGTGGATGATCAGCTGCTTCATCCAGAAGACTTAATTAAATTGTGCTTGGAAGGTGAAGAGCCGGAGTTCTCGTTGTGGACCTTTGACGTGTTTGCATGGACCAGTTCCTCATTTCGCAAGAGTCACAGAAAACTTTTGGAGGATTGCTGGAAGAAGGCTGCCAGTCAGGATGATTGGAGTAAGTTCCATGATTCATACTCGGTTGAAGGATGGAGTGATGAGGAAACCGTACAGAACCTGAGAAATACTGTACTTTTCCAGGCTTCAAGCAGGTGTTATGCACCCCAAAGTCAAACTTTTGAAGAAGGGTTTGACCAGGTATTGCCTTTGAGACAAGAAAACATGGAGACTTCAACTTTGGGGGATATGAGCTCTTCAGTTGAAACAATATTGATGCAGCACAAAGATTTTCCAGTTGCCGGCAAGCTGATGCTAATGGCAGTCATGTTGGGTAGTGAGCATAGTGGTGATGATAACAGAATTGAAGAAGGGCCTTCCCCCATGGAATAGTGTGGTTGACGATCATTTCTAACCTTAATACAAGCTGGTGTGCAGGTTTGTGCTACATGTGAAATGCAAGTTTTGTGTTCATTCTTTTATTGTATGCATTGTATTCACACTTTAACCCTGTATGATATTGGTAGTGGTTCTGGATAGAAGTTATGGTATACAGTACATTTATGCCAGTATCAAAAGTAAAGAAAATGGTTAAATATCAAAAGCAATGTTTTTTGTACACTGTTTTAACACCATTCCATACACATAATGTTGAAATGATGTAGCAAAACGATGGATTGCTATTTGTGCTGAAACGATATTTTTTTCTTCTTTCTATTATTTCTTTTGTTAACCAAAGCAGCTGTTTGATTATAATGTAATTAAAATATCACACAAATAACATTGATATTGGAATTTACTGAAACTAGTTAACTGGCTGTCTCTTAATTACATCAAATGTTTACATTGCAAATCTATGCATGTGTAAAATGTTACAAAAAAATCTATTGAAGTAAAATGCATATGATACAGAAGTAAAGCATCACCTAAACTCTAAACTGGTATACATACCTGCCACTATTACATTAAGATGACCTACCACTAACAATTAATGAAATGCCATACCTGCTAGTCCTAGAGGGAACAAAAGAAGCATCATAAATGGAAGCCCCGAATAAAAATAGAACAAAGGTTGTGGGGTAGACTCTGGAGAGTCCAAGGGTGAAGTATCAGTGGTGCTGAAAAAAACTGAAAGAATCTTATTCAAGATCCATTCAAGTACCCATGAAAAAGCACCAACCATAACACAGATGGCCCATCCAGTGGCATTCAGACGCATGCAATATGCTAGGCCTTTTGCATACTCAATCACCAAAACCTGCATAACAAAACAACCTCCTAAAGCCACTGAGAAACAGGACTTCTGAACATCAGCCTTGAAAACATTTGCTTTCAACAAATCCATGGTATTGAGCAGATTGAAGAGCTGGCATAAGAAGAATGTATTGAAGATCATGGTTTTCCTTACTTGTTTTTCCCTGTCAGTTACATGTCCCCCAAATTCAAGTATTATGCAGGCAGAAGCCTGATACAAAACCTGAAAAACAATGTTTTTCCATATTTTCTTGGTTATAATCAGTTGATTCCTATCATATGGTTGTTTGACAAGCTCTTCCTCGCTACTTAATTCCATTACCATCATTAGGCCACCCAGAAGACACATTAGCGCATTCACCCAAATCAATTGGATTTCTGTTAGAGGAGAATTTCCTGTGAATATTGTTGTAATCAAGGTTATGAGTAGCCCTGATATACCAACTGTCAGTTGAAGTTGAATGAACTTTTGAATATTGTGATATTCACTTCTGCCGGCCTTCACAATTGGTTTCAGTGCACTGAGACATGTGATAGTTAAACCAGAACCCTCTCTACTATCAATTAATTTGCTTAGAGAGTTATGAACTATCCCTACATCAGCTATCTTTAGAACTTCTGAAGTATGATTAGTCATAAACCGTTGTGTTTCAATGAATGCAACCACATCACCTTTATCTTGCAAACATCGTACCATGAGAAGCTTGTCTTCAGGACTGAAGCTTCCCATTGCAATGGCTTTACCCAGTTTAACTAATCTAGCTTTGCCATTCAAGTCTTGAAGTTCTTTTCCTTCAAGGTGTCCGTCTACCGGCACTTCTATTCCCAGTTCACAAGCTGTTTCTTTCACTACCATGATGTCATCCGTTGAGACCAATTTGATATGTATTCCATCATTTTGCAGATTTTTCAAAGCTATTTTTGTCGATTCTCGACACTTGCATTTGAGACCTACCAGTGCTAACAAGGTCAATTCATCTTGCTTGAGTTCTTGCACTTGTGTTTGTCTATAAGCAAGTGCAATTGGCTTAAGGCCATTATCCTCCATATCTTGAATCAGCTGTACATATTTGATTTTCTGATTTTCCATGGAATGACATTTTCCTTGCCTATCGTAGTATTGTGAACACATTTCCAATATTGCGGATGCAGCCCCACTCCAGTGCAAGTGCATAACTTGTTCGTTGTCCCCAACGTTTCTCACCAAAACTCCACCACCCTCTTGGTTAGAATCCAGTTTGCTATGTTCAAGAATGTGAAAATTTTCTCTGAAAGATTCAATGTCCATTTTCCATGTTTTTTCTGCCAAGGAAACAAACGAATTGGACATAGGCGAAGGAGACAGTCTTGATGCAAGAACTGATAAACCAACTCCTTGTTTAAGCTTGTCAAGTACAACTAGGCATGTTTCTGATTCCTCAACCTTGTTGATATCTGTCTCCGCCTCCCCTATCCAAATTTTGCTAACTTCCATTGGTTTTGATATTATCTCGCCAGATACATCGATGCAGATGACAGTTACCAACCCCATTGTTGTACAAGTTGACAAATCATTAAGAACGGCTTTTTGATCCGACACTACCTTATCATTCTGGTAATGGAGAGAAAGAGTAACCATAATTGGCACTCCATGTTGCACACACAGTATTACAACGCTAAAAAGACCTGCCAAAATGGAAATCCTTCCTCGTGGTCTCGAGAAAATATTCTCAAGGAGTTGCGCCAATAAGCCAACTGAAACATTATTACCTTTAATATCTGGCAACCCTCCACCATCCACATCTTTTTTACATATTAGGCGAATGAACAACACAAGTGCAACAAGTGTAAAGATAAAAAGAGAAGCTTTGTCAAGGTAGGAAATTGGCTTCTCAATTAGACTTTCCAAAAGTGTTCTTTTTTTAGGATGATACCCCATTGAGCCCTTCATCTCTGTCGAATTCGATTTGTTTGGAACTGATGTCACAATCATCCATCCACGACCTTCAATCACCTTTGAGCCAGCTATAAGAAATGGGTTCTCCTCACAATCAATTTTTTCATTTTTCATTCCCTCAGCCAACACAAGGATGTCAGTGTCACCACTCACAAGCAAACCATCTGCAGGAACCTCGTCATGGGGACTCAAATAGACCATGTCACCCACCACAATATCAGATACGGCAAGAGCAAGATTTTCAGCTTGGGACACTTCACGTCTTTTAACGTTGAATTTCGACTGACCTTTTTTCTTTGCCAGCTTCATCATTTTTCGCTCACGGCAAAAGTTAGTTATTGAAGAGAATGCAAGCAGAAGTAGAAGAGCGAACACCATGGCAACACCATCATGCCAACCATATTTGGGTCCCTCCTGCTTGAACTCTGTGGCAAAGGACAAAAAGGCTGAAATCAGCAGCATTGAAATTGTGTAAAGATTGTGCTTGCAGCTATTCCATAGAATGCCAGAGAAGCTTACTCCAAGGTTCCTAGTGATTTTCTGTTCCATAAAACCAAAATTCCATCAACAAAACAAAATAGTACATCTTTCTCAAGCATTTGAAAACAACCGTTGGTAGATAAATCCTTTCCTTTTTACTTAATAAAATTTAGTTTGGTAACCAAAAATGATCTAACAGCAAATGAAGAGGATTAGGATACCTTTGATGAGTGTTGACTTTGACCATGAAGAACATCACAAACTATGCCAATCCCACCAAGCTCAAGAAGAGATTTCAAGTCCTTCTTTTTCACAATTTCAGCAATATCCCCCTCTTGAGTATGTGAGGGTATATCAATACCAACAGAAGATTTTGCAGAGGAGGTTCTAGCAGGAGGACTAGGAGGCAATGAAGTGTATGGTACTGAAGAGATTGGTGATGGTGGAGGAGATTCTTCGTAGTTTTCAGTAGAAGTTGTAGGTTTCTTCAAGGAGATAAGGAACCCTATGTATAAACTTTTACGCCATTTCTTGTTGTACTTGCTACTGCTGGTAGTAGTAGTGGTGGTGGTAGTAATGAGTAAGCTAGCACCAAGTTCTATGTTGGCACCATCTGATTCTAAGGACATGCTTGGTTGTGTCATGTTTGTTAGTTGTGACAGTTATGGTTGAATTGAAGGCAGGAAGAACAAGGAATGATTGAATTGAACAACCTTTGTGATATGATTATTTCTTCAAATTGAAACAGAGTTACATTTGTTTGTAACACTTGTTCTCAAGAAATGTTTTTCCTGTTTTCAGACATTCATTATGGTATGTGTCCAAATAGGCTTAGGTGTTAGGTGGAATGAGATTGAGAATACACACACAAAATCTGGTCTAACAAGGAAGAAAAAATGTTTAGCAATACAAAATCATTGAGTTGAGGATTTGGTGAAAATTGTAAGCTCATAAAATTAACATCAGTTGGAAGTGTTGAGCAAAAATGGAAGTGATGGTTTAGTTATCAAAAAAGGAAATGGGAGTGGTGATTTTGGTGAAAATTGTAAGCTCATAAAATTAACATCAGTTGGAAGTGTTAAGCAAAAATGGAAGTGATGGTTTAGTTATCAAAAAAGGAAATGGGAGTGGTGATTTTAAGCTGCTAATTGAACATGCATGTCTCTTAACTGTATTTAGGTATGTGCTAAAATAACGAAAGCTTGGGGTCCATCTTATAGACCATGAAGGTTAATGCAATTTAGAGTGAACAAAAGTCACATTAAATCTTTGCCCTTGATGTTATATTTCATTTCATGCCATGCACGGTTGGATACCTGCCACGTTGCCGCATTTTAGACGCGTTATACGCGTGTGTTGTGAGAAAAAATTGCACGTAACCAATTAGGGGTAGTAATAAATACTAATATCTTTCAGAAAAATTAAGGGTAGTAATAATAGTATAATAATTAAATTTTTTATGAGGTAGATGTATGGGGGTAAGCTATGTCAAAAAAAATGTAGCAAAAGTCTTTATATTACTGGCCGGCTTCATTTGTTTTTTTTAGCCACCACATAATTTTTTTTTTTACCAATTTGCAAACACCAATTTTCTCCTTTGAGTTCTTTGCACTAAATGGATGGGGAAAGATTATAAATTCAACTTAATTGGTATTTTCTATAAATAAAAAAACAAATATATTCAGTAAAAAATATAACTAGATCTTGTAAAATGAGTTCAATAACTATGTAATGAGTTTAATAACATCTACATTTATAATAAAATGAAAATGCTAACATATATCCTTAGGTACAAGTTCTTATAATTACTGCTAATAAATTCTTTAACATGTTCTCTTATGAAAAAGTGCTTTTATATCACAAGTTAATGTACCCTTAAAAAAATCTATTCATTCATAGCACAAATATTCCACAATCACACGCACAAACACATACATACGTAATATAGTTTTTTATTTTATTTTATTTTTGAAATAAAACATAACATAATATAGATACCAATCACAATACAATTGTCTTCGGTTAAGTTTATCTCCAACCTACTCCACACACTCACGCGTAAACATGCATGCATTCAATATTAAAATTGAGCAAACACTATAATTTATGTCACCAAAATGATTGGTTGCTTTTTTATTTTTGAGAGAGAAAAATGTTTGTTTGCTGTTTTCCCATATCTTCACTATATGAGTAAGTAATTTTCAAAAATAAGCCATAGCCATAAATATGTTTTTTTTTTGACATTCTATTTTAAAATTTTAAATGTTAAACTACCTCACCTCATTTTATAAAATAGTGAATTTAGAGTTTACACCAAGCTTGATTTTTTTTCGTGGAAAAATTGAATATATTATTAAACTTCTCAATACACAAAAATTAGTGAAACTAAATATAAGGTCTTAACAAAAAATTACTATCTTTCTAGTTACTTAACTCCTAAGAATGATCCTATAAATAAGAAGGAAAAAAATCACAATTAATGAGTATCAATATAGTTGAGCAATAGTTACCACGCCTTAAATTTTATTCATTTTTATATTTCAATTTTTATTCTAATAGAGTTTGAAATATAAAAAAAAAAATGACATTTTTAGGGTGTTTAATTTCTTTTTGTCAGGTAACCTACTGGGTGGAGCTAGCATATTTTAAATGTGAAGAAATGCGGTGTCTGGAGTTCGAACTCCAACATCTGTATATATTATGCATTGTTCCTACCAACTGAATTAAGTTCACAAGAACTAGGGCATTTGGCATTTAACTTTAATTGAGTTCTTTAAAAAAACTTTAATTATGGTCTTGGAAAAAACTTTAATTAAGGTGTTTTCGCGTTTAAATTTCCTATTTTTATATATTATAATATATTATCGTTGGTTAAAAAACCAAAAATGTGTTGAATTTCAAATTTAAATATGTTAGTTTTATTTTTTATTTTTTATTTTTTTTTATATAAAGAATGGCAAATTGTAAAAACTGATGTATTAAGTTGTAACATATTTTGTCTCTCTCAAACGGTCATGGCTTTCGTCATCCCCCTATTTCCAAACATTTGACGGATGAGTAAACTTCTCCTTCATCTTCGTTTTGGCGGGAATGGATTGTGGTTTCTACTTTGTTAAATGTTGCAACATACTTGTTCTTATCTTCTTTGACTAATTAGCTTTGATGTTCTAGAAAAATTGATATACTAAAGATGTGGATATTATTGTGCATCGACCTAGCCAACCAAGTTTAGTTAAGAAATATAAGTTTAAATTTTATTGTTGAGTTGAGATCAATTTGTTATTAATAATATATTTTGTCAATTTGTTAGAAACTGATGTATTAAAGTTGTTCTTATCTTTTTAACTAATTAGCTTTTCTCGATTACTTAGAAATTTTGATATATATTCATAGTTGAAGATTTAACATAATCAGAAGTCACATTTATTGCTTTCCAAAATATATAACTCAAAAATAATTTTTTTAATAAGTTATTCGAAATAGCTTTCTCATTTTAAGTTTTTTTTTCTTTGAAATTTTATTATAAAAAAATCGTAATAAAATAAAGAAATATTTAAAATGACTTTCTATGATAAGTTGTGTAAACTAATTTTTCATTTGAAGTTTTTTTTTGATAAATTTTCGTTAAAGAAATTATATAAAAAAGATGAAATACCGTAAAACAGACTTTATACTGTTGTGAAATAAAAGTAAAAGTAATTCAGCTATACTACTCTACTACGTTTCAATTAAAATGGTGTTGCTTATGTCATATGTGTGACAATAACCGCTTCATTGTCGTTTTTTAAAAGTACGCGCTTTTTGGTGTACAACTTTGTCGTACCTTAAACTTCTTTCACCAACATGGATCCTCTAAAATATAGATTCTTATGCTGGCTAGATTTATTTATTTATTTTTTCTAATAAAAAGTTTAGAAAAACTCTCAAAACTCACTAGGATCATAGTAGATCTTAAATTCAAAAAACGTTTAAAAATGTAGTCTATCCGTCTTATATCAGGTGTTTTATTTGAGTTTTACACGGTTATTAAAAAAATTGATTAATAATTGATTTTAATTACAAAATATGAATGATTTATTAAAACACTCTTATTAATTATAGTTAGTGGACTGATTATAGATGATTAAAATGCAATAAATGATGATATGTTAGCTAGTGAAAAAAGTAATAAATGTTGTATTTGTATTATAAAAGAGACAAATAATTTAAGACAAGAAAAATTAGGAAAGATAACACCTAATGTGAGACAAAGATAACACCTAAATCATATTTTCACATCAATAACGAAAGTTGAACCCACGTTCTCTTTATCAACTAAAACAACCTTCATACTAGATTTAGGTTTAACCATTACCTTTTCAAGTAAATTTAAAACAGTGTAATTTTCAAAATTGAAAAGAAAAATTGGTTAAAAGGCGGTGGTGGTAGAAATGTAATGAATTTTAATTTGGTGACTCTAACTATAAGTAGATTAGTTTTAAAGTGTTTGATTTTGATACTTTTATCTCAACAATATAAAATGTTTGTTTAGATACATTGATTGTTTAATTCTTAATACATTTGCTTATCTTTAATTAACTAATTTCCCTTTTGAAGACATATTTAGAAGTTTTCAACAATATAAATTATAATGAACCCACACAATTTTTTTTTTCTTCTCATTGTGGTACTTTCTACTTAAGTGTATGTGTGTTGTTTTTATAGGTAGTATTACTTTACTGTTAAAGTTCTTTCCACTTTTGGAGGAGCCAAATTTAATATTAGAATTATAGAATTGTTGAATTTATTGTTTCTCTAGAAGTAGAATTAACTTTGCCTTTAGAATTGATTCTTACTCAAATTTATTGTTCATCTCATTTTTGCATGAAGGTATTCAAACATAGTAAAAAATCACTTTTACTTGTTCAATTTTTATCAAACATACAGTTATACATTATGTCCTATACAGTTATCACATCAAGTTTGCCCCTTTATAATGCTCGGTTTAATTTGAATTTTATTTATTGAAAAATAGGCCACGTGGCAACATCTTAGTAATTTGAGTGAGTGATCAAACGGTGGCAAAATAACAAAATTCATTCTAACGGTTCGGAGTTCCCACGAATAGAAAGAAAGTTGTGTGAATTTGTGACTTTCAGTGCAAAGAAGCCCATTTCTTGATCAATACCACAAAACAGAAGCCTCATTTCTTCAAAACAAAATAAAACAAGTGTTACCAAACAATGGTAACAAAAATTGTTTCAATTTGAATTATCATTCAACAAAGATTGTTCTGTTCAATCATTCATTCGTTCTTGTTTATTACCAACCTTAACTATCACAACTAACAAACGTGTCAGAAACAAGCATGTCTCCAGAAGAATCAGATGGTAACAGCGCAGAACTTGGTGCTAGTTTACTCACTACGACTACTAGAAGTAGCGTGTACAACAAGAAATGGCTTAAATGGGCTTAAATGGCGACTTCTGCAAACACGTTTTGGGTCAGGTTAATATCCTGCAAACACCTTCTGAGTCAGGTTAATAGCCTGCAAACACATTTTGAGTCAGGTTAATACCCTGCAAATACCTTTTGAGCCAGGTTAATACCCTGCAAATACCTTTTGAGCCAGGTTAATACCCTGCAAATACCTTCTGAGTCAGATCAATCAACAAGCCTGCAACTTCTAGGGCTAACTTTGAAGAATCTACATCATTGCTTTCCTCGGCAGAACTGCGTGTTAGGAAAGATATTGCAGGAATTGTGAAGGAAAAGGACTTGAAATCTCTTCTCGAGTTTGGTGGGGTTGACGGTGTTTGTGAAGTTCTTCGTGGTCAACAAATTCATCACTCATCATCACAGGTAATCCTCTTCAATATCATGGATGGATGTTTAATCAAATATATAAATGCTTTCTTGGTTTATTAAGTGTCTGACTTTCATCAAAGACGTGTCCCAGGGCGATGTCCGACATGTGTCTATGACACGGACACATGTGATTACGTTGAATTATGTCATTTTCTCAAAATTTTATCGGTGTCAGTGTGTGTCGTTTTTGATGAGGTGTCAAGGTCTTTTAGCCGTCCTGATCATTAGCTTGTTGATGCTCTAGGCGCTCCTCCGTACTCCCCATCGTAATATACACCACTAGCAGTTGTAATTAGCTTGAGAAAGATGTATGCTTGGTGCTAGTTTACTCACTACCACTACTTCTACTACTAGCAGTAGCGTGTGCAGCAAGAAATGGCTTAAAAGCCTATACACAAGATTCTCCTGGTCTTCTGTTTCAAATCAATATAGTCTCTTGCTTTAAGTTGGTACTTTCCAAGTCCAGCACATATTTGCCACAACAAGTTTTCTTCCTTTAAACTCTGACTATGTATTATTTAGTAGGTTTTAACACTACCATGATGAAGTACATACATTATTGACATAGTGAAACTAGAGAGGTTGAAATGCACGTACTAACAAATCAAGTAAAATAGTATACGATTGGACAAAAGAGGGCCAACAAATGGATTCATGCGGCCATAAAACAACAAGACACTAGAGATATAGGGATTGATATTCAATGACTTTAAGATGGAAAAGTCAATGTAACTTTACCGTAATTTTGTCTATTTTATGAAAGAGAAAGATAAAAGAAAAACAATAATATGATTAGGAAAAAAAAATATAAGAGAAAAATAAACATAAAGTAATGATGACGTTTCAACATCAAAATCACTTAACACAGTCTAGATTTTAGCCACCTAACAACTTCTGCACCAAAAACATATACTTCTAGAAAATAACAAGACAACAATTATTGTCACACATATGAGAAATGAATTAAAGTGCGAAAGGCGGAAGATAAACCTTCATATTTGCATGAGTGAATACATGTGAAATATTATAATAAAAAAATAAAAAAGATGAGAAAAAAAATATAATATAAGAAACATAAAGTAACGATGACATTCCAACCTCAAAATGACTTAAAGAAAATGACAAGGCCTACTTCTAGAAAATGACAAGGCAACGATAATTGTCACACACATGAGCAACACCATTTCCATTAAAGTGTAGAAGGTGGAAGTTACACCTTCATATTTGCATGAATGAATACACGTAAATAAAGTGTGGTAAATTTATGATTATAAATACTACTAACGCATTGGATAAACAAATAAAAACTTTTTTGTAATGGCACGTTGGATCAAGTTAGTTCTTATTTTATGTTTTTTATATATTTTTATATCAACCACGAACCTACAAACAACTAATCCATACCCTTTTGATGCCTATATGGTGGTTGCTCAATGACCACCAACAGTTTGCGGGGCTCCACAAATATGCGTGAACACAGAATGGAGAGCTTTTTTTGTTCATCACGGCATATGGCCTGTGTATACCGTTGATCTTAACGAAAATCCGGTGCCAATAGACCCCAAAGCACTTGATTTTAACGAGGTAATCTTATCTTAACAATTGTTCTATTTTCATTAATTTTATATTCACTAATTTTTTCATATTTTATTTGTTCAGACTATTTTTTCGAATAAAGTGAAGGAGATGCTCCAGAATGATTGGCCTGATTTAATCGATGGAGACAACAATTGGTTTTGGCAACATGAATGGGATTTACATGGGAAGGCTTCCGGTTTAGATCAAGAAACTTTTTTTATAAAAGGCATACAACTTTTGTCTGATCTAGAGAGAAAGTTTGCAAAGGCTAATATAATTCCAAGGGATATTCCATATGATAAAAAATATATCAAAACCGAACTGGGAAGACTAATGGATGGAGTTGAACCTATACTTGTCTGTAGAGGTAAAAAAAAACAATCATCAATTAGCAGAAATTCGTAGTTGCTTAAACATGACTAACCATTTCGTAGCATGTGGTCCTGCGGGCCAACAACTACCAGATATAGATTGTGATCTATCATCAGGTGTATTATTTCAGTCATAAAGTATCAGTATGTAATCTCTATTAATAATTATAATAATTATTTTTATTTTTTTTAACCCATATGGGTTAAATGGTTTGTGTTGATTATTCAATGAATTCATAGTATGAAATTACGGAAGTAAAATTAAAGTGAGATTCTCAAAATTTTATTCAATAACAAAGTAAAAGTTCGATAAAGAATGTTAAAGTGGATGTTTCTAACATTACTCTATATTACAATCAAGAAGTAAATTCAAAATATTCCTCTAAAAAAAGATCATTTCAAAATATTGTTGTTATAAATGAACCGATGCAAATAAGGACATGATAACAATTAACTTCTTTATATATAACACAAATCAAGTGATAGGTGTTGATTCTTCATCATTGTTGAGTTCAAAAAAGAAAGGATCCTTAAGAAGATCAGTGGCTGAAGGTCTTGCCCTTGGTTGTGCAATGCATTTCTCAATGAATGCTTTCACTTCTGGTTCTCTGACATTGCTCAAGGCTTGAGGCTTAATTCCCATTGTGACCTTTTTGTATATCTTGGCTACACTGTCACATTCACTATATGGTATCTCCATTGTAACCATTTCAAGCAAACACATTCCAAAAGAGTATATGTCAACCATTTCAGTGTAATCTTCCTCATACAGCTCAGGTGCCATGTACTCAGGAGTCCCTAAAATTGAATGTGCTGCGTGGGTCCTTCCCACTATTGCAGCCAATCCCAGATCACCAATTTTCACCTACAAAAACCCGGAGTGAGAATCTAATTTTTCAGGACTTATCAAATCACAAAATGTCTTTTAATCACAAGAAGTTTAAAGAGGCCAGCTTGTAACTTTTCCCTCACAATATGACAATCAGAAAATCAAATTTGTGCAGAAGATTATAGAGATGGAGGACAGTGGTCTTAAACCATTTGCATTTGATTATAGAAAAGTGGAAGAAATATCAAATTGGTCTCAGAGGATGACATCGATTTAGTTGAAGAGATAGCGTATGAACTGTGAATAGAAGTCCCGGTGGCTTTAGTCAGTTGTGTTGTAATGTAGGTTGTAGTGACTGAGTATGCAAAAGGCCTATTGCATACGGTTGAATGCTGCTGGATGGACTATTTGTGTCATGGTTAGTTCTCAATCATGGTTGTTTGAATGGATCCTGAAGACGATTCTTCCGGTTATTATCTGCACCAATTATACTCCAAGCTCTGGCCCTGCAAAGACCGGGCTATTATTTGCTCCAATTATGCTCCGACATGAGACCCCGGAGAATCCACCAGTTTAAACACAGAATGATTTGTTGATTGACATGTGCAGCCAACATGATTTCTGTTGAGCTGACTCGTTATTGAGTTGGTTATGATTTCTATCAAGGATTATTTTCATCGATTAGATAGGTGCGAGGAAAAAATGAATCTTGCAGTTTGCAAATAAAAGCGACGACGCTTTTGTGTCATTGTGAATTTGTGACAGGCCTGAGTCACACTCTATCCACAATCTAGACAGTTGTTTATCCTAAGCAATGATGCAGGTTTTGTGCTATTATGACATGCGAAATGCAGGTTTCGTTCTATTATGACATGCGAAATGCAGGTTTCGTGTTCATTCTTCTATTCTATCTATGCATTTTATTCACACGGAAACCCTGTATGATATTGGTAGTGGTTCTGGATAGAAGTTATGGTATACAATACATTTAAGTTAGTATCAAAAGTAAAGAAAATGGTTAAATATCAAAAGCAATGTTTCATGTACATCGTTTTAACACCATTCCATAGACATTATGTTGAAATGTCGTAGCATGAATTGAAACAATGGGTTACTATTTGCGTTGCAATGAAACTTTTTCTATCAGTTCTTTTATTAACCAAAGCAGTAGTGTGACGATTATGCAATTAAAATATTACACAAATAACAGGGATATTTGAATTAATGAAACCGGTCAAACTAGCCGACTCTGAATAACATCAAATCTTTACACTGCAAATCTAAGCATGTGTAAAATGTTGTGAAAGCAATAACTGAAGATGCATATGATACAGAAGTAAAGCATCACCTAAACTCTAACCACTTGGTATGAATACCTGACACTATTACATTAAGATGACTAACAATCAATGAAATGTCATACGTACTAGTCCTAGAGGGAACAAAAGAAGCATCATAAATGGAAGCCCCCAATAAAAATAGAACAAAGGTTGTGGGGTAGACTCTGGAGAGTCCAAGGGTGAAGTATCAGTGGTGCTGAAAAAAACTGAAAGAATCTTCTTCAAGATCCATTCAAGTACCCATGAAAAAGCACTAACTAAAACACATATAGCCCATCCAGTGGCATTCAGTCGCGTGCAATATGCTAGGCCTTTTGCATACTCAATCACTAAAACCTGCATAACAAAACAACCTCCTAAAGCCACTGAGAAACAGGACTTCTGAACATCAACCTTGAAAACATTTGCTTTCATGAAATCCATGATATTAATCAGATTAAAGATCTGACATAAAAAGAATGTATTGAAGATCATGATTTTCCGTACTTGCTTTTCAATGTCATTTACATGCCCCACAAATTCAAGTATCATGCATGCAGAAGCCTGATAAAAAACTTGAAAAACTATGTGTTTCCATATTTTCTTGGTTATAATTGGTTGGCTCCTATCAGATGGTTGTCTGGCAAGCTCTTCCTCGCTACTTAATTCCACCAACATCATTATGCCACCGAGAAGCCACATTAGCGCATTCACCCAAATCAATTGGATCGCTGTTAGGAGAGAATTTCCTGTGAATATTGTTGTAATCAAGGTTATGAGTAACCCTGATATACCAACTGTCAGCTGAAGTTGAATGAACTTTTGAATATTGTGATATTTACTTCTGCCAGCCTTCACAATTGCTTCCAATGCACTGAAACATGTGATAATTATACTTATACCAGATCTCTCTCTACTATCAATTGTTCTGCTAAAAAAGTTATGAATTATTCCTACATCAGCTAGATTTAGAACTTCTGAAGTATGATTAGTCATCAACCTTTGTTGTTCAATGAATGCAACCACGTCACCATTGTCTTGCAAACACCGCAACATGAGAAGCTTGTCTTTAAGACTGAAACTTCCCATTACAACAGCTTTATCCACTTTAACTAATCTAGCTTTGTCACTCAAATCTTGAAGTCCCTTTCCTTCAAGGTGTCCGTGTACCGGCACTTCTATTCCCAGTTCACAAGCTGTTTCTTTCACTACCATGATGTCATCCTCCGAGACCAATTTGATCTGTATTCCTTTATTTTGCAGATTTTTCAAAGCTAATTTTGTCGATTCTTGACACTTGTATTTGAGTCCTACTAGTGCTAACAAGGTCAATTCTTCTTGCTCGACTTCTTGCACCTGTGTTTGTCTATAAGCAAATGCAATTGGCTTAAGGTCACTATCCTCCATCTCTTGTATCATCTGCCCAAATTTGTTTTTCTTATTTTCCATGGAATGGCATGCTCCATCACTATCATAGTATTTTGAACACTTTTCCAATATAGTGATTGCAGCCCCACTCCAATGCAAGTGCATAACTTGTTCATTGGCCTTTACTTTTCTCACCAAAACTCCTCCGCCCTCTTGGTTAGAATCCATTTTTCTATGCTTAAGAATGTGAAAATTTTCTCCGAAAGATTTAATGTCCAATTCCAATGTTTTTCCGGCCCAAGAAACAAGTGAATTAGACACATGAGAATGAGATAATCCTGGTGCAAGAACTGATAAACCAACTCCTTGTTTTAGCTTCTCAAGTACAACTAAACCTGTTTGTGATTCCATAACCTTGTTGATATCTGCCGTCCCTTCCCCCATCCATATTTTGCTGACCTCCATTGGTTTTGATGTCATTCCACCAGATACATCGAGGCAGATGACAGTTACCAACCCCATCGTTGTACAAGCTGATAAATCATTAAGAACAGCTTCTTGGTCAGACACTACCTTATCATTCTGGTAATAATGGAGTGAAAAGGTAATCATAAGTGGGACTCCATGGTGCACACACAAGACTGCAACACTAAAAAGGCTTGCAAAAAGGGAAACCCTTCCTTGTGATCTAAAAAAAATATTCTCAAGGATTTGCATCAACAAACCAACTGAGACACTCCCCTTAATTTCTGGCAATCCATCACCATCTCCATCTTTTTTACAAATCCGGCGAATGAGCAAAATAAGTTCAATCAGTGTATAGATAAAAAGAGAAGCTTTATCATGGTTTGAAATTGGCCTCTCAATTAGGCTTTCCAACAGTCCTCTCTTTTCAGGATGATATCCCATTGAGCCCTTCATCTCAGCCAAATTTGATTTGTTTCGAACCGAAGTCACAATCATCTGTCCATGACCAGCAATCACCTCTGATCCAGCTATAAGAAATGGGTTCCCCTCACAATCAACTTTTTGTTTTTCTATTCCCTCAGTCAGCACAAGGATTCCAGGACTCACAAGCAAACCATCAGCTGGAACCTCGTCATGGGGATTGAGACACACCATGTCACCCACCACAATATCAGATACGGCGAGAGCAAGATCAACAGATTGTGACTTTTCACCTCTTTTAACAAAGAATTTCACCTCCTTGCCATTTCTCTTTGTCGGTTTGTTCATCATTTTCCTATCACGCCAAAAGCTTGTTATTGAAGAGACTGCAAGCATTAGTAGAACAGCAAAAGTTATGGCAACACCATCATGCCAACCATATTTGAATCCCTCCTCCATGAACCCTATGGCTAAAGAGAATAAGGCATTGATCAGAAGCATTGAAATTGTATAACGATTTTGCTTGCAGGTATGCCATAAAAAGCCAAAGAAGCTTGTTCCAAGGTTCCTGGTGATCTTCTGTGATCATTCCATAAAAACAAAAATTCCATCAACAAAACAAAACAAAAAAAAAAAATTGTCTTATCCAAGTAGCTAAAATCAACAACCACTCGTTAGACTTAATAAAGCAAGCATTTAGATAATTTATGAAAGATCCATTATGCTAAGAGTATTAGGATACCTCTGATGATGAGTGATGAGTTTGACCAGCAAGAACTTCACAAACACGATCAACCCCACCAAACTCAAGAAGAGATTTCAAGTCCTTGTTCTTCACAATTTCAGCAATATCCCCCTCTTGAGTATGAGAGGTTATATCAATACCAACATAAGATTTAGCAGAGGAGGTTCTAGCAGGAGGACTAGGAGGCAGTACTGAAGAGAGTGGTGATGGTGGAAGAGATTCTATTTCTTCATAGTTTTCACTAGAAGTTGTAGGTTTCTTCAAGGAGATGATGAATCCTATGTACAAGCTTTTGCGCCATTTCTTGCTGTACTTGCTACTGCTGCTGGTAGCAGTAGCAGTGATGAGTAAGCTAGCACTAAGTTCTATGTTGGTACCATCTGATTCTAAGGACATGGTTGTTACTTGTGACAGTTATGGTTAAATTGAACAACCTTTGTTAATTAGAAAAAAATCTAGAATTGTTGGTAACACTTGTTCTCAAGAACGGGGTTTCTGTTTCCAGACATTCATCACGGTGTGTGACAAAATAGGCTTAGGTGCTAGGTGGAATGAGATTGAAAAGCATGCATTTGTTATACACACAACTTTGCCAATAGAGTTTGGAAAATTATTATGGAAAAGCTAAACTCAAATTGATGTAGTGATTTAGTTAGTTATAAAAAAAAGTAAAGAGGAGTAAAGATTTTAAGCTTAGAAAGAAAGTGCTTCTCAAAGTTTAACAATATTTAGCTATGCTTAAATTATTGAAAGCTTTGGGATCCCTTTTAAAGACCCAACTTGGATACTGTAGTATATAACAGAAGACGCGTAACGCGTATTTTGTGGAAAAAAATTGCAATGCCCAACTTATACAATTTATTGGTGGATTCTAGGGTGAGGGTCCAATTAGATCCCTCACCGGTGAACCACGAGAAAAACACCAATAGATTAAATAATTGGTTCAGATTTATTTAAATTAAAAGAGGGAACATGTAGAACTGCTCACATTCAATCATATCCTGCAATGGTTTCACTCGTTGTTAACCGTAATTAATTGTTACGAACCGAACCGAACCAAACCATTACAAATCAATTAATTCCTTTTCACACAGAAATCTGAACCCTTTTTCTAAACCCTAATTCCATTTCAAATTCAATCAAATTCACCATCCCAAACAAAATCACATGATCTATGATTATGTTTG
>Ga0315914_1000111_pt1 | contig 71868 bp, 40 predicted proteins | sample MpolenodulesMG_FD_203920 | JGI IMG/M metagenome (GOLD analysis project Ga0315914, IMG submission 203920) | Medicago polymorpha root nodule microbial communities from Los Angeles, California, United States - elongated nodules | ecosystem: Host-associated > Plants > Roots > Nodule | place: USA...
TTGTATTATGCATTGTTTAAATCTCTTTTGTGAAGCTTCAGGTCAAAAGATTAACAATCAAAAGACTCAGATTTTCTTCTCCAAGAATGTTGATCAACAACTTAGGGAGGATATCTTACAGCACACAGGATACACTCCTGTAATTAGCTTGGGAAATTATTTTGGCGGCCAATATTGATCCTGGGAGGACCACAAGAGGAAAATTCAGTCATATTATTGAGAAAATCCAAAGCAGACTTAGCGGCTGGAAACATCAGTGTCTTAGCTTGTCGGGGGATACATATCAAATTCCCAAAGACTTTGGGAGTCTGAGATGTTGCATGTGATAGTCTTTGGGAGTTTGGCATATTAATCCAAAGACTTTGTGTGATGAGATAAAGAAGATCCAAATAGGCTTCTTGTGGGGGGATACATATCAAATTCGCAAACCTCATTTGATTAATTGGGAAGTTTGTTGTTTGCCTAAAGGTGATGGGGGTCTTGGTATTAGGAATCAAAGAAAAATGAATGAAGCTTTCCTTATGAAAATGTTGTGGAACATGATTAATAAACCTGATGATCTTTGGTGCAAGGTCCTTTACAGTAAGTATGGTAGAAACAACGATCTTCGAGCTACTATTACGTCTCAGCCTTACGCTCCCCCTTATGGAAAGCCTTAGCAGGTATATGGGAACAATTCAAAGGTCATACAGTTTGGCAAATGGGAGATGGTCAAGAAATAAACTTTTGGCTTGATAATTGGATACCTAATGGTCGCTCTCTTATTAATCTATCTACTCAACAGACCATTGATACTACTCTTACTTTGAAGGACACTCTAACAGAGGTAGGCGAGTGGGACATCAGTTTTCTCACTAGTAATCTTCCCAACGAAATTGTCAATCAGTTGGTGGCTATCCCAGCTCCTAAAGAAACAGATGGACCAGACTCCATTGGATGGACTAGAACAAATACTCGTCATTTTACTATTCAAACTTATAACCTACAGCGAGAGAGAAATTGTTCCATTGACGGGAATTAGAAGATTTTGTGGTGTTGGAAAGGGCCTCACAGAATTCAAACTTTCATATGGATTGCCGCTCATGAGAGGATTTTAACGAACTATCGCAGAAGTAGGTGGGGAAGTGGAATATCCCCTCTTTGTCCAACTTGTGGAAATGAGGATGAAACAATCATCCCTGTTCTGAGAGATTGTGTGCAATCAACTCGAGTTTGGCTTAGGTTAGTAGCTTTTAATCAAATTACTAATTTCTTTTCTTTGAGTTGCATGGATTGTATCTTTAATAATCTCAACAACAAGAAGATGGGAGCACACAAAATTGAGTGGTAAACTATCTTTATGGTAACATGCTGGCACTTGTGGACGTGGAGGAATAAGAGCATTTTTGAAGAGGAGTTTCATCGACCTTTTAATCCAATGGATGTGATTCTTAAGATGACTATGGAGATTGGTAACTGCGACCAAACACACGTAACTGGATGACCTCAGCTTACTGACATTATTTTCATTGGATGGAAGACACCCCAAGAGGATTGAGTTAAAGACGGGGTGCATAAAATCTCAGTTAATCTCTCGGGATGCGGTGGCCTTCACCGTGATAGCAGTGGGAATTGTTTGAATAGCTATGCTCGTAAGATAGGTTCATGTGACGCGTTACATGCAGAGATGTGGGGCATGTATATTGGTATGGATATGGCTCGGAGACAGGGGACCACACACTTGCAAGTGGAAAGCGATTCATCACTTTTAGTTGACATGGTAGCAGAAAAACGTAACATCAATGGAAATGTTCCTACCTTGATTCAGCGCATTCGTGACCTAAAAAACATGAGTTGGCATGTTCATATCAATCATACATGGCGTGAAGGAAACAGATCAGCAGATTGACTAGCTAATTTTAGTCTATCTTTAGACACATTTGATTTATATATGATTGAGACTCCTCCTAAAGAGCTTCAACATCACCTCTTTTTTGTAAAAAAAATAAATAATAATTAGTGTTCTATAAACCGTTAACATCTGTAAAATACAAGTAAGTTGAAGTGGAGTCTGGAGCTGGCCGTCCCACTCTACTGCCTATTGGGCGACAAGTGGCTGCGGGAATAATGGCAGTCTTTGTAAAACATATACAATAATAGGGCATAATCCAAAGAGAAAACGATAAAGACAAATATTATGATTGCGTGGCACCACTCTCATCATCTATAAAAATAGATAGTATCAGATTTTCTTTTCAATACAAACCCCTAAATTCTCAACAAAATCAAAATCCGTTTTTTCTTTCATCATTTCCTTTCCAAATCCTTCAATGGAACTCATTTCCCTTACCTTCATCTCCCTCCACCGCCAAATCTCTTCATAGATTCGAATTCCTTTCCCTCTCTCCCGTTTTCTTTCTTCGGAGCCGGATGAGGTTTTTCTTGGAATTCGTTTCTTGTTGCGCATCGCCGCGGCACACGTCGGAATCTTTAGTTCCGGCGGAGGATGAAGATAGGTGGCTAGTTCCGGCTCCCGTTGTTGCTGTGGCTTCCGTGAGGCGTCCAAATCGTAAGAGGAAGGTTGGTGCGCCGGATTGGAGGCCTTCGTTGGGGTCGATTTCGGAGGATGTTATGGTGCCCCAGAAATGCGCGGTGGCTTCTGCTGGAAGGGAGGGGAAGAAGAAGAGTGGTGCTCGTGGAGGTGCTGGTAGGGTTTATCACCGGAGTTACAGCGAAGGTTATCACAGGTTAGTTAAAAAGAAACCCTAGTTTTTGATTTTTTTTTTTGAAAAGCCCTAGTTTTTTTTATATTGATTTATGAGTTTTAATGGATTAACGTAGTTTTTCATTCAAGAATTATATAAATATATAAGGATAATGATCTTTGGATAAATCTTGAATTTAAATCATATGCAAAGATTAATTATTATAAGCATAACAATCATTTTTCTGATCAAGTTTGGAGGTTAATTAAGTAGAATATCTAATTTCATGAAATTACACGAATGATTGGTCGTTATTAGGGGATATTGTTAATTAATTTACACAAAAAATGCATCACAATTAAACTTATAAGTCTTCTTTTGAGAAAAGTGTGTGACACCTATAATTAATGAAAGAAAATATGATATGGGCCAGTGCATGTTGTAATAGTACAAAACATACTGGTCACGTTAATATTATAAAAGTGATTATAGAAATATAAAATAAAATGAAAGCAAAGTTAGGTATATATCACTATTGCTTCAACAAGGCGTTATTTTCCTTATTCATTAAATGCAGTTGACCTTTCAATAGTATACACGAGATTGCTTCAACAACAAAACAAACAATAATAGGAGATTTTAGTTGATATATCAATTTAATGATGCGTTGTATAAAACAATTTCAATCAAATGATGTGGTTAACTAAGTTCAATTCGTACTAGGTAAGATAATATTTTCTAAATTTACTTTGTCATTTGTTAAGTGGAGCTGAGCTATTGTGGGTCAATCCAATATTGATAGTTGTTTATGTTATTATTGTCTTTTGTTTTTGTTTGGGTTAATGTCATGATATGTATTTTTTGACAATTGTCATGCTATGAAATAATTGTGTATAATAATATATGAATGATTTGAATATGATTTTCTTTGAATGTCAGTGTCACTAACAGACTTGATTTTTGGTATAAAATTGCAGGTCATCTTCTATGCATATGATTATGCCAGCATTCTCTCCAACGCCATTCATGTTTTAAATTTGTGAATTTTTAAATGTGATGTGTATATATGCTAGTATGATACTAGGTACTTGTCAAAAAAAAGTATTGTACTAGGTGAAAATGTTTCTAAGGTGCCACCTTTGTAATTAAATTAATCCTCTACCACTTTTTGCTTCTAAATCAATCAACAATGATTGCACCCTAACATAATTTTTAATTCTTACCATGATAAAACTTTTTTATATTCACAGTTTGAAAATAACTATATTATATTACAAAATATAGATGTAGATTGTTAAAAAAAAATTAAATAGAAGATTGCAATCCATTTTTGAAGAGGGAGATTGTAATCCATTAAAACATGCATTCCAATAATATGGACATGTATACCAAACTTTGACCAACCTTTTTTGCCTTGGATTCTTGCCAAATGCCTCCTATAGTTCATTCTATTTATGTAATACTCATTGTATGATTATTATGGACCTAGGTGTGGCAAAAACACCGATGTCCACGGGTACCCGTGGGTAAAATCCGTCACCGACACGAGACGAGTAGCTAAACGAGTATCCACGGGTATAATAAATTGGTATTTGACTACCCATTATTATATGGATACAGACACAAATTTGATACCCATACCCACGGGTACTCATACCTGATGATAAATTAAATAAATTATTATAATATTCTTATATATCTTATTACTTAAAGTTGTTACCTTATTGAAGGAAATTTTACCGTCTATCTAAGATTCTTCATTAATAACCTATTTTTATTTTTGATTTTTTTAATTCATCTTATTAAGTTCACCGTTTCTACGTCATTCACATCATAAGACATATCATATGAATTATGTAAGAATCATGAATTTTTTATTTATAATGTATGATTTATAAAATTTTGAGTAGATTATGTATGGATGTTTATAAGTTGAAGTTTTTTAGTAATTTTAAAAAAAGTTATTATTTGTATCAATAAATAAATAAAATCAAAAATTCATGGGTACCCATGGATACCTCAATACCCACGGGTATCCGCATAGTGGGTACCCACAAGGATACAGGACGGGCACGGATATCATATTTATCCAACGGGGCGGGGACGGGTATCATACTATCCGTATCCATGGGTACCCATTGACAACCTATGTATAACAATACATAATGTAACTCAAAATTTATACACCAAAATTAAAATCTAAAATAATTAAACCAGAACAGCAGTAAGTAAAGAAAGGAGACATTAATTTGCAAGCATGCATGCTCATACACTAGATGTTGCAGAGGTGACCTTTTGCCCTGCCTCCATTCCAGTTAATGTATCATAGAGTGGTTGGTTTAGTGTCTCTGGCAAGAAAAACGCAAAAAACCCAGCAGCAATTCCACAAAAAGCAAACAAAGCAAAAGGCAATGATCCACCCAAAATGACAACAACTGGTGCCAATGTTGCACCCATTTGTGCTGCTTGAGTAGCACACCCAAGTGCAGCATTCCTAACCACCGTTGGAAACAACTCCGCCGTATAAATAAAGAGCAAATTATAAGTCCCCGCCATCCCAAATATTCCCAAAATTCCACACACCATTTTCATTCCTTTCCACACCCCCTTATTTCTCATCAAACTCCCCACAAAACAAAAAAATCCGCTGAACCATAATGTCCCTATTGTTAATGGCTTCCTCCCAAACTTATCTAACAAGAATGCTGTTATCATGAACGCTGGCATCTCCGCCACTGCGTTGAGTATTACGTTACGGTAAAGATTTGTTTCGAGGTTTACTACGTTTAGGCTTAGACCATAGTACACTACTGAGCACAACAAGTTGATGATTGTTGCTAAAACCAAACGCGTACGTGTTACCGGTGAACGAATTACGTCCACCAGAGATCCTGTCACTGCATCTTTGTCATCCATATTGTTATTACATGATGATGGTTCTTCGTCGAGTGTGAGAAAAACTCTACGTGGAAGGTGGTTGCCATTAGAGGTAGCTATAGTGGACATGATGTTCATAGCTTCTTTGATTCGTCCTCGAACAAGGTACCATCGAGGGGACTCAGATATGATAGGGAGGACAAAGAGGAGGAATATGAGGGAGGGAATTGAGGAGGCTATGTATAGTTCGCGCCATGTTGGGAAGATATATGCTATGCCTGAGAGGACTGCGATGCCTGTTGAGAAGAAGTAGAAGGTGGACATGCCTGCGGCACCACGCATTGTGGGGCCTACAGGCTCTGTGGCGAGGACGAAGGCGCAGAGGCCGACGCCACCTGTGCTGAAACCAGTGAGGAAGCGGAGGAAGAAGTAGGAGATGTAATTGGGGGAGAAGGCTGTTAGGATGCCGAAGATGCTGTTTAGGATGCAAACTATTGTGAGAGATCCTTTTCTTCCAAGAAACGAATCTGAGAGATGACCAAAGATTCCAGCCCCTGCACAAGGTTAATAGATAAGATAACTACGAATAAAAAACATGAATGATATTAAAATTCAGCATCAAATTGTATAGGTAGAAAAAAGTTCATGCATTTTGAAGTTATTGACCTAAATCATGAATTTAACTATGAAGAACCAAACTTGTAAATGAGATAAAGTATAGGGATCAAAATTGTATTTGTGCCAATTTAAGATTTTGAGCATTATATTTAGGGCCTTATCATGAACTAAATTGTATTTACGCACATTTGAACTACATATATCTAAATTTCAATGTTTTAGATTCTAATTTCTAACTCAAGAGGACGAAAGAGATACACCCTCCTGTCACTATTATAAGTAAAAATTAAAATTTTATATTCATTCTTTAAATGATGTATGTGGTCTATAATAAAGATTATATACATCATTAATTGAATGAATCTAAAATGTTGATTTTTGCTTATGTAACCAGAGAGTGTACTATTTTATTCATTTCTTGTATCATTGTTAATTTTGTTTCAATTAGGCTTAAATAGGTCTTTCGTCCCTGCAAATATAGGTCATTTGAATTTTCGTCCATGAAGTTACTAATCCTTCCAATCTGCCACTGCAAATATTAATCATTTAAAAATTGATCCTAATTACATCTGATTAGTAACTTCAGGGACGAAAATTCAAATGGTCTATATTTGCAGGGACAAAAGACCTATTTAAGCCTAATCATCACTTGCCACATGGGCACCGTGTTGCTAATGATAGCCCACCTCAACAAAAAAACCTAATTAGGACCAAAAGTCAAATGATTAATATTTGCAGTGGCAGATTGGAAGGATTTGTAATTTAAGGGACGAAAATTCAAATGGTCTATATTTGCAAGGACAAAAGACCTATTTAAGCCAACCACCTCGCACAATCATCACTTGCCACATGGGCATTGTGTTGCTAATGACAGCCCACCTCAGCAAAAAAACCTAATTAGGACTAAAAGTCAAATGATTAATATTTGCAGTGGCAGATTGGAAGGATTTTTTTTTTTTTTGAAGACATAAAAATGGAATATATTAACAATGGCAGTGAAGCACCTAAGTACAAGATGTACTAAAAGTGCCACCCCTATAAACTATCAGACATACAATGCAGAGACAAAACTACGGTCAGTCGATACCCAAACATAATAAAGGGTCCGACCACCATCTTTGAGTATCGTACATAAAATTGGCCTTATTAGCTTTAAGCCACTAAAAAGAGTGAAATTTAACTTTTCCTACTAGCTGCTTAATGGTTGTTTGGATATTATTATATAGTCTATTATTACGTTCATTCCAAACCAACCAAACACAAAGTAACCAAATAAGTTGGAGAAAGGATTGGCGAGCCTTAGAGTGACCTGTAGAAAGGATTGGATGGATTAGTAATTTAAGGGACGAAAATTCAAATGACCTATATTTGCAGGGACAAAAGACCTATTTAAGCCTTTCAATTATAATTTGTTTGCAAGGTAATTTTTTTTAACCGCAGATGAAGAAATCTTATTAAATCATTGGTAAAACAAAGTATAAATAGCACTTGACCTACAAGAATAGATGAAATACTAGTAGTACTATATTCACCCAACTCAAATGAATTCACCAACCTCAACCTCAAAGATTATAGGGAAGATGAGCCACTCATAGAATAAACTAGCCCCCCCCCCACTCTTTTTAGCTAATTGTCATTGCCACCACAAACCTTTGATCAAATCCAACACCTCTCCAACTGAGACCATCTAATTCGAAGCAAAAATGAGATTGTTCCTCGCTTTTTAAATGGACTACAAAACCGCATGCCAAACGAGTAAGAGGCCTTTTACCCCTTCCCCTTCCGAAAAGGATCACAAAAGCTTTGAAAAGACACAAATGAACTTCACAACAAAGTTGTCGATACCAAGAACCATTTAAAATTTCATAGAAAATCGAACTGACAAACCAACATTTAGCAAAAAGATGTTATTTTGACTCCAGGTGATCCTCACACAACACCCACCAAGGTTCTAAAGTCAGATCTAAAACTCCACAACTAATCAAGTTCCTCCTATAGACGAGAGGCAGCCTCATAACAATTTCCAAGAGAAAGCAATCCAATTTTGAAGGGGTGGAACATTCCCACACATCTTTTCTAACTGGTCCCCCTTTCCCTCTTTCAATATGGAGCTTAATTCCCCTTTTTCCAAAGAAATATATAAGTTAAACTAACTGAGAAATTGCCCCATCATTCACTCACTCCCCTATATCCAATATCACATTATCAACTTGTAATTAAGGTAAAAAATAAATAAAAATCTATGACAACCACTCAAAGAAGTTGATCACTCACCCATATATCGGAGCAAAATTGGGTGGTTACCTTTCACCATTGCCAATTATTTTCCACAACTCGCCCGTAAGTCAATCTCCCAAACCCTCCCCCATCAAACCTAGACAAAAATATCTAAATTGTAGTGAGTTCGAGATTGCATCTTTTCCAATGACATCGGTTTTAGTAATGCATATTTTTTTCTTTAATTTAAATGTGCATGACTGGCTCAAAGTGGATGTTATGGGTCCTAAGACTTTCACTTTCTAGGCCGGGGTTTGGTGGTCTTGGTGCCATTAGAACCAAATGTGTTTGAATAATGTCACGTGGTCTTTACATCGCCTTGCTTGCAACGTTCAGAATTCAGTTAAGGTCGTAAAATCTAGCTTTTATCATATTGTTTCTGCTGCTCATGTTGATCGCTACATAAAGTGGAACTATAATAACCATTCTTGTGCCATTCTCAATGTTGATGGCAGTTGCCATGGATCTCCTGCTAGAACTGAGTTTAGAGGGATTTTGCGAAATAGTGGTCATTTTTTATTTGCCTTTTCCGGTTTCATCATAGGTTTGTCTTATATTATGTTGGTTGAACTTTATGTTATTTTCCCCATGATGATCATGTCTAAGGATTTTGGTTTCTTGTCTGTGTTAATCTCATCAATGGTCATGTTGAGGAGTATAATGTCCATGCAGTTCTCATCCAAGACATAAAAGAGTTGCTTCTTCTTGGGAATGTCATAGTTCGCCACACCCTTAGAGAAGGGAACCAATGCACAGATTTTGGCGATACTTGGAGTTTCGTCCGATGATGGTCTTCTTCTTCATGATTCACCACCTACTGGTCTTGTCAATTTTCTTCGAAGCGACATTGTTGGATCTTTCTTCCTTAGAGAGTAGTTAGCATGTGTTTGCTTGTCTTTCTTTCTTTTTTTGATTTCTCTTTATCATTGTAACAAAAAAAACCTAGACAAATCTATAAAATGAAAGTAGAGTTGATTGATAATCGATTTTCTTATATTTACTTTATAACTTTTTTTTATCACTAGCTTAAAGTGTTTTTCATAAAGTATTTCAAGTAGCTTTGGTGTTATAAATAAGTTATAAGGTTTTGTCCAAAAAAAAAAGTCTTAAGGTATTTTTTTTTATAATTATCTTTATTTTAACTAAATTTATATTCTTCATTTTTTTAATGAATTAAAACAAAATAATATCTTAATAAATTTCTGTCGCACAATTTTTATATTACAAACATATATTAACTAATAAAAGTTATATACCATTTTGTCAAAAAAAAATAAGAAGTTATATATCATAAAATTAAATTAAATGAAAATAATATTTTACCTTACATAAATTAAATTATTTATAATACCTAAATTACATAACTAAAATAATTTTTTTTTGTGGTGGTCAGAGTTTGAACCTAAGACTTTGCATATTTTTATGCATTGTCCATACCAACTGAGTTAAGCTCACGATTGAATGTTTAAATTTCAAACATCTTTAAAAAAAACTCCTTAATTGTCAAAAAAAATCCTAAAGAAAGAATCTTTTTTTTTTTAAATGGCATAAGTTTATAAATAAATTGTTACTATAAGATTGCTTATGAATATTTGATTTATCTAAAAACTTAGTATGCATGGTAATGAATAAATTTATATTTTATAAAATATTATAAATGCTATTATAAAAAATATATTATAAATGAAGACTAGAAAACTCACCTCTGTGAAATAAAAAAAGACAACAGATGAAATTAAATTACCCACTGTTAATTTTTTATTTTTGAGGAGAAAAGTTATCGTGTGATTCTACATGAACAGTTAACGTAGATATAGAGAGAGAGAAGTTACTAACCGAACATACATCCAGCGAAAAACACGGCTTGAACAAGCCCAACCTTAAACTTCTCACCACAAACCAAACCCCATTCCGCCACCGTCGAAGAAGCCACACCTCCCACCCATTCCCATGAACCCGGTTCAAGTTTACACACATTCTTCGCCGTCAAGTCACACCCCAAACCGGCAACACCATCGAGACACCTCCATTCCGGTTCACGGTCTGCAAATATCATAACCATTGTATGGAATGCTTCCAAAGCCCATGCAAGACTTGTTAGTACGAAGTGCTTTAGCTGCCACCGTCCGAACTCGCCGCAGTAGTTTTGTAGCATCTCGTCGATGCATTGTTTCTCCGGTAAGGATTCATTGGGTGGTGGTAAGAGAGGAGAGTGGAAGTCTGTGTCTACATTGTTGGAAATTGAGGATGATGTTGTTGGCATTTTTGTGGATAAATGAATTGAAATGAAACTCGTGTCTGTGTAGTTTGTGAGTTTGAATTGCCGTTTAGGTTTTTTTTACAAAGGGAGAGAATTATTGGATTTAGATCATGAACTACATTTGAATCTCATGAGACGATTTTCTTTTTGTAGAGTTGAAAAAAAATATGAGGATGGTCAAAGATTGATTTTAGGGAGTATATATAGGTAACTCAAATTCCATTGAATCTTAACCTAGAATCCTATTGACCTTTTTTGTATTAATTTTTTTTAACCTTTTTAAAATTATAATTAATATTTTTCATAAAAAACTGTTTTAAGTGGGTTTAATTTTTTTTTAAATGGGTTTAATTTATAGAATATGTTCTACGCATATATTAATAAATAACATGTTACTCAATCCGTTTCTTTTTAAATGTCTTTTTAGAGTGAAATTTTTGTTCCTATTTAACTGTCTTTTTGGTATTTTAAGGGTATAATTTTTATACCCTTGTCAATTACTCTTATATTTTTTAATAAAACTAATTAATGATATCTATTTGGAAAACTAAAGTTTGTTTTTTTAAACAAAGTTTTTTTTTTTTAAACAAAGTTTGTTTCTTGTTATCTTCAAATTTAAACCAAATTTTGTTACAAACAATGGTTCCAAGAAGAATTAAAATTCTATAAATAAGATGAGTAACAATTGTTAAAAATTTCAAGTGCAAAGTAAAAGAACAAATTTGAGAAAAGAAAAATAAAAGACTCCATGAATGTTCAAAAAGAAGAAAATTGACAATTGTTTGTTATGAAAGAGAGAGCGCGCAAAACAAATTGAAATTTGATGGAGAAAATAATAATAAGGGTATAATAACTGACAATTGTTGTTACGAGAGAATGATAACATACTAAATTTATTGGAAAAATAAAGTGTGTGAAAAAAAATAGGAGTTTATTGGTGGATTAAAATAAAGGTATAATAGGAAGAAAATGTGCAAAAATACGCATCACTATTTTGGTATTAATTTTCAAAAAAAAAAACACTTAAAAGATAACCGAGGGAGTATTTTATTTTTAATTCAATAAAACTATTTTTTAGAACAATGATATGTTGATAGAAGGATTTGATGATAATGTAGAAAAAGTACTAGTGACGCCCTTATCCATTGATACATCATCATCACCCTCTATTTTGGGCCACTAGTTTTATGACAAATTTTTATTGAGTTTTACTTTTTCCAACCTCCAGTCTTTTCGCACGCTCTACAAAAATTTCAATAATACCTCTGGTTTGGATATCGTTTTTCGAACCAGATTGTTAGTGTTTCTGGAAAATAAAATCCAGACAAATACGATATGAATATTTTGTGTCTTTCTTTGATGTCAAGGTTTTTGTTGACCGTTATACGACCCCTGCATAAGCTTCAATGCAATTGCAGAGGTTGTATGAGCGGCCAACAATGACCATGACACCACAAACACTCCTAAAAGCTACCTACAAAACTAATTTTTTTTGAAGAAAATGTAAGAAAGGAGGTGAAGAACAATGAAGGAAAATGTTGAAGATCCAAGCCTATTTATAGTCTTAAATCAGTCATAGGTCTTAATTACAGTCAAATAAAACATGTTCCACATTTAAAACCGTCAAAAAATGCATTCAAACTCCAATAACCGGCCTAACCTTTGGTGAAACATCACCGGCCAAAATGTTACTGAGGGTTTCAGGATTTTATAATCCGGAATACATGAAGTTATTCTGGATTATAAAGTCCGAACTGCACTAGACCCTTTATTTGGATCGTTTTCGTTGTGAATGCCTTGGAAAATAATAGAACAAAGGTACATAACATAAATAGAAGCAACATAAGAAAAATAAACAGTTAAAAAAAACCATAATAACATAAATGTTGAATCTTTTGGGAAGGTGTTTTCACGAGGATTTCTTTGAGTTAGATCATGCTGCCTTGCCAAATGACATATTCATCTGGCATACATCAAGATCTAACTCATAGCAACCTCTTGATATTTTTGAGTTATCTATCTATCAAGGAGGTAGCCTTAAATCTATACATTTTTGAAAGCATGTTGAAGATCTTCACCATGCTGGCACATAGAGAGCAATCTATTTTGCGGCAGCATGACAAAGATCCTCAGTACAATGGCAAAAATGTACATGATCTCTTTGGTGTGTTTGTTTGTATTTTTGATAGCATGCTGAAGATCTTCATCACGTCGTCAAATAGAGAGCTATCTATTTGCAACAACGTGAGAAAGATCCTCAACTTAATGACAAAAATTTGCATGGTTTTCTTTGGTGTGTTTGTGTGTTTGCTGGTATTGAAGCTGAAAACCGGAGAGGGTGTATTTATAGAGGTCCTTGGATGTTGTGAACCACATAAACTCTTGTTGCAATGTGGTCCATACAAAAGAATCTTATGCTGAGGCTGTCCGGATTATACAATCCGAGCCACCATTCACCCTACAGAAAGTACCAAGTTTTGTTTGTTTCAACCAGAATCGTATGTTTCCGGATTATATAACATGTGTAATCCAGATTATAAAAATCGGACTGCATCAGAATCTTTTGGTCGGTGGTCTGCACCACACAGAACACGTTTGTCAATTGTTTTGGTCTTGGGTCAAGTCAAGAAAACGTGTTTTTACACGATTTTTGACTGCATTAAGTGTAGATACACTCCATGCAATTATTCCTTCCCAATAAATAGTCTTCCAAACCACACCATTTCTCAACCATTCTCTCCCACCCTCTTTTCCTCTTCCTTCTACAACCATGGTTTTCCATTGTTAGCCTTTCATAGAAACATGCCTCTTTGAAAATTTTCAGGGATTGTATGAACGGTCAATGGGGCTCAGGGGTATTGTTTTCTTCTTCCCGCCCTCCTCTTTCCTTCTCTCGTGTCTCCCCTCCAACAGTGAAGCTACTGGTATGTTCTCTCAGCTGAAACCACTGGTTTAGCTTAACCCCTAAAAATAGTTTTAGGTTCTCAGTATCAATAGTTTTATTCTTACACATCCACAAAACCTATTGTCTATGATATAAATAGTGGAAGAGAAATAAATAGTTTTAATTTATGTAAACTTAGTATCAATAACTTTATCCATCTTTTAGTGATAGATAATATGGCTGTTACCTAAATTTATTGAAAATTCTTATGTTATCGAAAAGCTCTTGAATATCATATCAACCTTAAACATTTATTTAAGTCTAGAACGGTCATCGAAAACCTTCAAGAATCCAATAAAAAACGATAAAGTAAAAATAACCAACAAAGCTTCAATGAAAATATTTGTCAAGAAAATTTTGAGAAAGAATGTAGAAGAATTATTGCTCATCTGATATCATATTACTATTCTTGATAGAAGTAATTAGTAAGAGAAAAGCAAAATGAACATCATAGAGATAAGGACATAATTATTATTATTATTATATAAAGAAGTACGATAAATCTTATATAACCAAAACGAAATCGACTAATTAGTCCAACTAACAAGTAACAACTATAACTTGAAATTTGTTGACTTTAGATTTTGGAATGTACTCCTTTTAAGATTTTGGATTCGATTTCCTTCGATACCAATTTCAATGGACTAATTTATCTTTTTTTTTTAAAAAGTCTAACTAGCTAACTAATTAGCATAACTGAAAACTTCATAGCTAATAGTACAAGATGGACAAGTGAAGAAGCTAGCAAAGTCCCTTTACTCATATTGGACATGGATTCAACAAGATAGATATTATGTCATTCTTTGTTGATCCTTGGGAGTTAGTGTAGCAATCTCCATCTTTATAAAGCACATCAATGACACGTGACAAATTGAGAACTCGCATAAGGAGAGGCTTTGGCACTTGAATTGGATCAAGAAGTTCCTCATTGGTATCCTTCCAAGCATTTGTGACTTGTCTTGAAAGTTCATTAACTGCATCTTCTCTAGACACACCATGTTCATTCATGTAGCACTCAATAGCTGAGGCACCATGCCCTCTCTCTTGCTCAAACTAATTAATATAAAAAAAAAATTATGAAACATGTATATTTAAAATATAAATTTAAAAAAAAAGGAAATTGATAAATTAGTTTTTGTGCTTGATTACCTCATTGGAAACAATATCATCCATGAGTCTAGCAATTTTAGATGAAGCATTGACAATTTTGGGGTTATTGGTTAACCATTGGAAAACCTCTTCTGTAGCAATGCATCCCATTCCAACGAAGGATGTTGCTGTTATTAGATAGTAACCAGAATTTACTATTCCAAGAGCCATGTATTCATCCACTGTTGGTATATAATTTCTACTGAACCATTTGGCCTCAGTAAAGTATGCCTGGACCAATCTTTTCATCTGGTGTGCACATGAACCAAAACAATTTACAAGAATATGAGTTAGACATGAAGCACATTTTCTCATTTTAATCTTGCAAGAAAAAATATTTTCTCATTTTAATCTTGTACAAATAAAGAAAAATTAAGAGTTGGAATTTTTACTTCATTTTTGGCATATGTTACACAAAATGCTCTGCCTTCCTTGACCATCTCTTGCTCCATTTCTTCATAAACATCCAAAACGGCTTTATAGCAAAATTTCATGTATTGTGGTAGAAAATCCATGCAACTTATATCCCACCTAGAATTTCAATTCAAATTAAGAGGTTAATAAATCTCCAAAATTTATACTTCAATTTTGAAATGTGAAAAATGGTAGATATTCAAACCTTTCAATTGCTTGAGTGAAAAGTTGTAGCTCTTCTATTGTACCATAAACATCATATATGTCATCAATTACTGAGGCCAAGGATATCACCTTGGTCATTATCCTTCTACCAACTGAGTATTGAGGCTCAAAATACACTCCCAATATCCAAAAGTAAGCTTCAACTATTCTATTTCGAGCAAAAGGTAGTTTTGTTGCAAAATCTAAATCTTTCCACCACCTAATTGATTAAAGAAAACAAAGTTTAATAGTCAATAACCAAGACTCTAGTGATCAATATGAAGGTTATAATTAATTGACAGTGTAGAAATTATTTACATTAACACACTAACTATAATTCTGACTAACTAAACTGTAACTAACTCCATATTTGTAATATATTGTGTTATGAATTAAATAAAAAAAATAAAAATAATAATCATATGTTAAAATGGTTCATTTGGAAAACACTTCTATACAAAAGTTGAATTAACATAAAGTTAGAGATTCATAAACACGAAATTTGTCTCAAAATAGTCTGTTTAGTGCTAGAGACATCAAAATCAAAATCAATTTTCTTTTTTTTAGAGGTACTCATATTTAGTGTCTGATACGTCTCGAATATGATTAACTTTAAAAGAATCTTAAAAAAAAAAAACTTACTTTGAAATATCACCGACTTCTTTCTGATGTTGTTTTTGAAGCAAATTGAAATCTAATTTGGCAAGTAATAGCAAAGTTGCATCATGAGATGGATCTTCCTCATAAGTGGAAATGTAATGCCTTGCCACTAGCCTAGGCAAGTTCTTGAAGAGTGGCCGCTTTAAGCTATGATTAATTTTAGTACCAAGAGAAGGACTCAATTGAGTGGTCATCATTTCAAGGTGTAAGGAAGTAAAAGAAAGTGCTTCATCTAATATATCCTCTCCATGAATCCTCATATGTGTGGCTTCATACAAACTTAGCATTCCCTCAACATCGCCAACAAGTGTTTCTTTGAAGTTTCCTTGCTCATTCTTAAACTTCTTAAAAACATCTGAAAGCCACATGATAATATATGGTTAAGTTTTATGTTCTTTAAACCATTTTATCATTTTAATTTTGTTAAGTTCACGTGACTTGAAACCTTTTATTAAACTAATGGAGATCAATATATGCTATGAAGCACAGATACAGACGTGGAACTGGATACGACACAGACACTGATACGCTGGCACCACTAATAATTTGAAGAAAAAAAACGTATAATTCAGTGTAATCATATGTGTCGAAGTCGTGTCGGTGTCAGACACGACACATGTTCGACACCAAGACACGCCTAAAAAGAGTGGTGTCCATGCTTCATAAGATATATGTCATCTCATCCGAGTACGCTTTTAAGCACTTTGAATTTAGATGTACTTAAAATAAGACTAAAATCTAATATAAGTAGACATGGTGGGGTTTACCAGGCAAAATGTGATATCCTTGTTCCCTTAGTAACCTGAAGACAAGTGCAATTGAATGAAGGTCTTCGTTAAGAGTTATTATTGTTCCATTTTCAACATGATTATTGTTAATATGTCGCAATAATTCTCTAATCTCTTGCTCAAAATGATGGTATAATCCCAAACGTTGGATTGAATCAATCAAATTAGCTTCCCTCAAAGGGTTTGTGGCATTTTCGTTAGGGATTAGCATCTGCCTCACCTTTTCTTTTAGCATTATAATCTGCTTCATTATTTCATCAAATGCCTGCACATTAAAGATGGGGATAATGAAAATATATAATAAAAGATCATTTGGTACATAATATTAATTCATAACGCAAAGTTAGCTTAATGAATAAAGTTATATTACCATAGGTTCCAAGACATATTGAATAAAAAGGTCCCCCCAAATGTTGGGGTGATAATTTGCAGAACGTCTAGAGAAATTGGAGTTAGCATTAGGGGTTGGAGCAACTAGTGATGATGTTACTGAAACCGACATGATTTTATTTGTGGGGTAATTACCACCTTAATTTGTTTCCAACTATTTTGGATTATTGGATGGTACAATAAAGGACTCAAACAAATAGTAGTACTTCAATTTAAGTTTGCAAGTTGTGAATAACTTAACGTGTGTGTCCGTATTTATAGGAATCTCTAGGGTCGGTTCTCCTTCCAAACGTGTTCCTCTAATATCACCACATGCTGCATATCACATATGTAACCAGAATCACAAAATGATTGGGCCATAGGTCACCTTAATTATTCCAAATGCCAACAACTATTTTGGAGTTTTTCGTGCATACAAAAAATGTTTTATTTTATCTTTTTTTTTTTTTTGTATACTCATGTACACGTTAAATCTGTGAGAGAGAAAGAAATAGATTTCGTGCATACAAAAAATGTTTTGCTTTATTTTATTTTTATATACTCATGTACTCAATAAAAACTGAGAGAGAAAGAAATAAATAGAATAATATGATAAATATGATAGGTTGATTACATAATAGGAAGGAAAAGAGAAAATAAAATGTTGAATGGATTTTGTGAATTTGAGGTGTTCAAATATAATTGTTGTACCTTCCCAAAAAAATATATCATTATTGTGATAGGAAGAATATTAATTTGGAAAAAGATTATTTTTGGACATTATACACCTCATAAAATCGAGAGAGAAATATCATCTTTGAACATTATACGTTCTTAAAAAAATATCATTATTGTGATAGGAATAATATTAATTTGAAAAAAAATTATCTTTGGACATTATACACCTCGTAAAATCGAAAGAGAAATATCATCTTTGGACATTATACGTTCTTAAAAAAATATCATTATTGTGATAGAAATAATATTAATTTGAAAAAAAATTATCTTTGGACATTATACACCTCATAAAATTGAGAGAAATCAATAATAAAAGTGATGTGCTGGCTAGATTATATGATTGTGATGCGACAAAAGAGAAATATAGGTAAACATATTTATTTTTTTTAGAAAAATATGTTCACACATTCTAATCTAATGCATTGTACACATGTTCTCTCACTCTCACTCATCAACATCCCATCTTACAATTTTTGTGAACAATATTAGTTGTCAAAGCTTCACAACTACTTGACTTATATATGTCTGTGCTTTCGTCAATTTATTGGTATTACATTTCATTTAATTTTATTCTAGTGTTTGATATTTCATAAAGTTTTGTGAAGTTAAACATGTTTGAGGTTGCATAAATTGAAGATCATGTCTGATACTCTGCTTTCAGAAGACAATTAAGGTCATGCTAACTCCGCCTGACACTATTGATGAGTTTAAGACACAACTTAACAAATATTTTGAGTAACTTGGCAAAAATCATTATACATGTCACGTATTTGTTCAGATGCCTTGTGTAGACATGTGAGCGTATAAATATAAATACATGTGGAAAACAGTTTATTTTCCTCGGGTTGTTCGTGACGATAGCGACGTAGGATTTATGTTTAGACATATGGTTGAAAATAGTATATTATATATTTGTTTTTGTTCCAGCTGCATGTTCGCAAAATGTCAGTAGAGATTTTATATAATGTTATGTAATGTGTTGTTCAATTTCAAACACTCTTTATGTTTTGTTGAATTTTAAACATTCATGTAATTTTAACGAAATGCCGAATTGATTTAATTTTGGTCAATTGCAAAAGATTATGTATTGTTCTTGTTTATGACTGATTATAATTGGTGTGTGAGTTGTATTGCCTCTAGAATTGATGTTGTTGAATTACATGTAATAAATAGGCCAAATTTGGCTTGAAAACACATAGCAGAACCTGTTGTCCGCATACTTCATTGCATCGGCAGTTAACTACTGATGCGGCAGCAGTTAACTGTCGAGGAACTATTCTGACGGCAGTCAGCAGCCGATGAGCTTAAATGCGTTATTTCTAGGTGTTTCTTAGCATACAATAATGTGTGAACAACCATTTTCTTAGTTTTTTTTGCTAGCGGAAGAAGAAATTTGAGTCCCACATCCATGTAGTTGCTGAAAAATCATGCTAACATGGTATGTTTTCTTAAGCATGATCATTTGATTATAAATTTTTTTATACTATATAATATCATTCGTTTATACCTTGACATTGAATATGGCTAACTACAAATTCATTTACCACAATTTAATCTAAAACATATTGTCTTTAGTGTAAATATGAAAACCAAAGCTTATTTATAACCTTGCGGTGGATGTTTGTGTATTTGTTGATTTCATCACTTTATGCCTTTGTTTAAGAAGACTATTTATAACCCTGCGGAGTGATTCATTTGTACATATATTATTTAAAAACAAGAGTGTTGGGTTTCTTATTTATATCCTTCAAATTGCAAAATGGTGACCCCTTAAAGTATATTATCAAGCATATGATATTATATTAAAAAAGGTTGGTATTGCAAATATCATGAACATAAAGTAGCTTTACATTAGTCATATCAGGCTAAAATAAAGTATCAGTCATTTGCGATTACTATTAACTATCTATGGAGATAAAGAACAAAGAAAGAGGAAATAGCATTTGCCTAATTTTTTGTCTATATACTAATTGATAGCTCTTATATATTGACATGATGCATTTTTCCCACCATCTCACCATATTAAGTAACTCTTTAACCCAATATGACAACATCCTCACGAAGTTTTTTAAGATTGTTGTTGATTGTTTCTAAGGTCACTACATCACCATCGGTCTTTTGCTCCTCGTCCTCATCAGAAACAACAATTACCTCATTTTCATGAACAGGTTTCCCCTCTTTCTTCTTCTCATGCTTCTTTTCCTCCTCAGTCTTCCCAATAGACTACTTCTTCACAATGGTCTGCTCCTCATAATAAACAACTTCCTCCTCCTTCTCATCAGAAACAACAACTCCCTCCAGCTTTCACGTATTCTTTTTCTTCTTAAGCTTCTTTTTCTCTCCACTCTTCACAACACTCTGTCTTCTGCTCCTCACCAGTAACAACTTCCTCCTCCTCCTCCTCCTCCTTCTCCTCCGATTCAGAAACAATGATTCTCTCCGACTATTTCTTCTTCTCATGCTTTTTTTCCTCTCAGTTTTCACAACAGATTTCTTCTTCTTCACAATCTTATGCTCCTCACCTGAAACAGCTTCCTCATCATCCTCCTTACATTAGATTTAGTTTTAAATTGTGTAGTTTTAATGTTAAATTCATGATTTAAATATGACGATGTTGTGTTTGGATTATACAAGAAGAATTGGGTAAAACCCATGAAATTAGTACTTTAATGAATTTTTGTTAAAATCATGTCCTTTAACGTTGTTATAATTACTTTTGACGAATCATTGTTAAAAACATGTTATTTAATATTGTTATAACTATTTTTTATGAATTCTTGTTAAATTCATATTCCTTTGTATTGTTTTAAATACTTTTGATGAATCTTTGTTAAACTCATGATTTTTATGCGGTTTTAATTATTTTTTTATGATCCTCTATAAAATTCTTGTTCTTATATGTTGCTGTAATTATATGTTTGATTTTAGTTTTGAATTGTGTTGTTTTAATGATAAATTTGTAATTTAAATATTATGATATTGTGTTTTATAATATATAAGAAGAAGTGAGTAAAAACCATTGAATTAGTAATTTTGATGAATTTTTGCTAAAATCATATTCTTATTTATAATTACTTTTGATGAATCCTTGTTAAAAACATGTTATTTTTTGTTGTTATAATTACTTTTGATAAATCATCATGTTCTTTTATGTTGTTATAACTACTTTTGAAGAATCCTTGTTAAATTCATGTTCTTTTGTGATGTTGTAAATATTTTTTATGAATCTTTGTTAAACTCATGATCATTTATGTGCTTGTAATTATTTTTTATGATTCTTTCTCAAATCCATGTTCTTATTTGTTGTAATTATATGTTTCATTTTAATTTTGAATTGTGTTGTTTTGATGTTTACTTCATGATTTAAATATGACGATATTTTGTTTAATATATTAGAAAAAGTGATTAAAAACCATGAAATTAATACTTTTGATGAATCTTTGTTAAAGTCATGTTATTTTATGTTATTATAATTGATTTGGATGAATCTTGTTAAAAGGGAAATGTTAACAAGTGCTCTTAAGACACTTGGTAAGAGGTTAAAATGAAAATTTTATCTTGAAATTTGTGCATTCAACACATTAAAACATCAAAAAGTAACTTTTTCGACATAAAAGTTATCAATTGTTTCTATTTTTTGAATTTTTAACAAGTGCTCTTAAGGACTTGATAACAAGACCCTTGTTAAAATCATATTATTTTATGTTGTTCTAATTACTTTTGATAAATCCTTGTTAAATCATGTTTTTTTTTGTTGAAATGCTTTTGATAAATCTTTGTTAAACTCACGATCTTTTATGTGGTTGTAATTATTTTTTATGATTCTTTGTTAAATTTTTGTCCTTATATGTTGTTGTAATTATATATTTGATTTTAGTTTTGAATTATGTTGTTGTTTTAATGTTAAATTCGTGATTTAAATATGATGATGTTGTGTTTTGGAATATATACGATGAAGTGAATAAAAACCATGAAATTAATGTTTTTATTTAATTCATGTTAAAATTATGTTTTTTTATGTTGTTACAATTGCCTTTGTTGAATCCTTGTTAAATTCATGTTCTTTTGTGTTCTTATAAATAATTTTGATGATTATTTGTTAAATCCATGTTTTTATATGTTTTTGTAATTATATGTTTGTTGTTATTATAAGTGTGTAAAAATCATAGAATTAAAAAGTATAGAATGAGTTATTACAGTGTTGGTGTATTTAATGTATTATAAATTGAAATTTTTGACTTTTTAAAACAAATAACATTTTATTTAAATTTTTAAGAAATAGTGTCTCAAGGGTTAAGACTTAGTGAACAAGGTTACAAGATTACATGAACTTGAGATAATAAGTTTGTTCTCATATAGAGAGATAATCTATAACCCTTAAAACCCTCAAAAAAGCTTTTCATTATAATTTAAGTAGCAATCTATTTGATCCCTTGACTACTGCATTTTTGAATAGCCAACTTAAGATTCAGAATGAGTCTCAGCATCAGAAATTTCCATTGTATGATCTTATTATCATTAAATTGTTGGTGACTCTCATTACTTTGCTGCTGATTTATAATTATTTTTTTATGATTCTTTGTCAAATTCATGTTTTTGTTTGTTGTAATTATATGTTTCATTTTACTTCTAAATTGTGTTGTTTTGATGTTGACTTCGTGATTTTAATATGACGATGTTTTGCTTTGGAATATACATGAAGAAGTGATTAAAAAACCATGGAATTAGTGCTTTTGATGTATCCTTGTTAAAATATGTTTTTTATGTTTTTATAATTACTTTTGTTGAATCTTTGTTAAAATCATGTTTTTCTATGTTGTTATAAATACTTTTGATGAATCCTTGTTAAAATCATATTATTTTATGTAGCTATAAATATTTTTGATTAATATTAAACTCACTGTATTTTATGTTGTTATAATTATTTTTTTTTATGATTCTTTGTTAAATCCATGTTCTTATGTGTAATGTATATAATTAGACAATTCACCCCATAAAATTAGTGATATCATTAAATAATGTAGGGGTAATAAAAGGAATTTGGTGGTAAAGAATTAGTCACATGACAAACACATTTGAGATGGAGTTTTTGTGGGCTTTTATTTTGTTTTATTTCCTTGTTTTTATTATTATTATTATTATAATTATAAATACCAACCAATTTTTCTACTAAACATAATACAATCTTCTCTTCTCACACTTCTTTTTCCTATCAAACTCTAACCCTAACTCTCTATCTCCCAATGTTTCTTGTAGGTGCCCGATTGAGACTCACCTTCCTCACCCTCCGATTAAGAAAATGAAATCACTCTTTATTATTAGGAAGAACTGAATTTGGGGTGGTAGAGAGCCCTGTAACTCTTTGCATCCGTACAAGAAAGAAAACAAGAAAGAGACAAAGACGGTGTCTAGTTTTTTCTTCTGCTATCTTTATCTATTATCTGAAAGACACGATTCAAGAGAGGTTAAATCTTGACAGTGACTTACTATGGAAACTTTGTTAAGAATCGAAGAAGAAGTTGAAAATAAGAACGATAAATAAAGTGTTCAGATTGTGCGATGCATGCAAGGTGAAATCCAATGCAGCCTTGGAAGTGCATTATCATAGTCACAAATTGAAATTGAGTTCATTCCTGAATTCTGGAGCATTGTTTTTTCCAAGTTTGATACACTGGCTGATTTTATCACCCCTGCAGATAGAGATTTTGAAGAATCTCTCTATGTTTAAGGTTGAAGTAAATCCCAAACACGTATAGAAATATTCGTTTGAGTTTGGTTTTGAGTCTAATGAGTATTTTTTCAATCAAGCACTACAAAGTCTTATTAACCACCATCATCCTCTCAAGTTAAAAGACAAATTAGATGGAAGAAGGACGTGATGTCGAATGGAGTGGGAAAAGGCAATGAAAGAAACTGAAAAGTTTATGATAATATCAGTTTCTTTACATGGTTTGACAAGGACGAAGATCCTGAAGAAAAGATTCAAGGATTTTATATGGCCAAATGCATGGACAATTTACAAAAAAGATGTGCGAGAAGATGAGCTTGGTGTTTCTCTTGAGATCGTCCATAGAATCGATTCAATCCAAGTTGATATAGATCAGCTCATTAAAAAAGAGAGAGAAGACATTCAAGAAATCCAAAGAGCCTTTTATTTGTTAATGACCAATATATATCAGAAACGTGACGTTGTCACAAAGGATATTGAACACTTTTGGTTAAAAATGCTCCCCATTGCTACTTTGGTTCTCGATTAAACAAAAATGATATCAAGATTAAAAAGTACTTGATTTCTCTTGAGGTTAAAGATGATCTCATTGAAGATGGTGATCATGATGAATGTGTGGTCGTTGCAAAACATTCAAATGTGTTTGCTTTCACAAAGAACTACACATGTTTTTATTATAATTACTTTTGACGATTCTTTGTTAAAAACATGTTCTTTTATGTTGTTATAACTTTTTTTGATGTATTTTTGTTAAAATCATGTTCTTTTATGATGTTATAATTACTTTTGCTGAATTATTTTTAAATTTATGTTCCTTTTGTGTTGTTGTAAATACTTTTGATGAATCTTTGTTATACTCATGATCTTTTATGTGGTTGTAATTATTTTTTATGATTCTTTGTTAAATTCATGTTCTTATATCTTGTTGTAATTATATGTTTGATTTTGGTTTTGAATTTTGTTGTTTTTATGTTAAATTCATGATTTAAATATAATGATGTTGTGCTTTGCAATATATGAGATGAAGTGGGTAAAAACCATGAAATTAGTGTTTTTATTGAATTTTTGTTAAAATCATGTAATTTTATGTTGCTATAATTATTTTTGATGAATCTTTGTTAAATTCATGTTCCTTTGTGTTGTTGTAAATACTTTTGATGATTCTTTGTTAAATTCATGTTTGTATATGTTGTTGTAATTATATGTTTGTTGTTATTGTAAGTGAGTAAAAACCATAGAATTAAAGGTATAGAATGAGGTTTTACGGTGTTTGTGTATTTAATGTCTTATAAATTGAAAATTTTGAATTTTTAAAAAAAATTATTTAAATTTTTAAGAAATACTATGATAGCAAAACTCATTCTTTTTACACGAATCTATACATCGTCAGTTTTTGAATTGCATCAATTCGAATGAAGAAACTAATCAACGATCTGCATGAAGAAACTACTGTCAGGTCATCGTTCCTACAACATCAAAGAATAGACACATATTGACATTTTCATAATTGATTAAATTTTAATCAACGACTATAACCCACTTCACATGACTAATAAATGAATTTATTGATTAAATTCTTATAGAAAGACACGTCTTATTCTCTATCCATTATAATTAAAAACACTTTTCTCCTCCCCCTTCAGTTAAGATGTGTTTTCTTTCTCCTTATAAAAAGGCTAAGAATATGCCCCTATTAAAACAGTCATTCTTCTCGACAACAACACCTCAAACTTAACTCATTATTTTGTTTGGATTTCAACCTTATTTTTCAAATACTTAGATCAGGTTTAGTAAAGCACGTTGTAAATGTTGGAGGTTGTAACAAATCTATCTAAGGGTTGTATATTAATGTGGGCAGTAAGGAATCCTTAACATCCAGTGTTTTCTTAAATTCTTTTGATGAATTCTTGTTAAAATCATGTTCTTTTATGTTATTATAATTATTTTTTATGAATCCTTGCTAAAATCATGTTCTTTTATATTCTTATAATTACTTTTGATAATCCTTGTTAAAATCATGTTCTTTTACGTTGTTATAATTACTTTTAATGAATCCTTGGTAAATTCATGTTTCTTTGTGTTGTTGTAAATACTTTTGATGAATCTTCGTTAAACTCATAATTTTTTATGTGGTTGTAATTATTTTTTATGATTCTTTGTTAAATCCATGTTCATATATGTGAGTAAAAACCATGAAATCAATACTTTTGATGAATTCTTGTTAAAACCATGTTCTTTTATGTTGTTATAATTATTTTTGACGAATCCTTGTGAAAAACATGTTCTTTTATATTGTTATATGCATCATCGTCATAAAAGTAATGATATTTTTGCAAAACAGCATAATGAAAATTTAAAAAACACATCGTATAAAGATGAGAAATCAATACAAACAGAGTCGTGCAAAGACGATGAAATCACAAAAACAAACAAAACAAGAATAAAAATACGTGGAAATCACTTATTAAATTAAATAAAAACAATCCGAATGGAGTGATTTTGAGTCATAATCGACCCTAAATCATCCTTCTTTGGTAGTTCAAAACGAATAAAAATTGTGATGACTAAGGTTTAGGAAGGAGAAAAAAGAAAAGAGAACACAAGTCAAAATGTAATATTTTTTTCTCTGCTAATATACTATTATTTATTAAATTTCACTCCATTTAATTGTTTTACTAGCTACAATTATTGATACTATTTTACTAAATAATATTCATTTCAATATTAAAATCAATTCAAGTAATCGTCTTCTTTCCTTAAGAGTTATACACAACCTAAACATGAAACATGAGGAGAATTTATTTAGGACGGTAGAATTTGAATGCATTCATCCCAAATTTTAATTTGTGAAAAGAATTCATATTTGTTTTTTACAAGGTTGGATTAACAATTATTATTATTATGAGTTTGATTTCTACTTGAAGAAAAAAAAAATAGTATTACAAGTGGTTGATATTGAATGATACAAAACATCCCTAAAAAATGGCAATTGAATGATGTATAGTGGAATTTTTGCTTTGTGGCATAATTTTTTTAAATTGTAACGTGATATGACCTCACACAAGCCAACACCTGAGACCAAGTGCAATGGGAGTGTTGAAACCATGATTCAACACATGTGACCTTTCCAATGGTGTGTTGAAAGTGGGGGGAAAGTGATGTGGAGGAGAGAGGTGTTGAATGGATTCAACATTGTTTAATGGTCTGCGACAGGGACGCGTGGCAGCGAGCGATTGGCCAAGCTTGGCGCGTGTGCAACACGCGCCGACAGCGCGAGTGAGATGCAGGAGAGGCGGAGAGAGAAGATTCTTTGGAGATAATGGATGACACGTGGCAGATTCTGATTGGATGTCTAGATTTTTATCATCTTAATAATTTCAACTCAATTATTTCACTCGAAATTATTATTTATTTTTTTTTACCAAAATTCATGATTTTTTTTTCTCTATAAATAGAGACTTGGTTCATTTGATTTGGACACAGAAAAAAAACCAAGTTTTTCACTTATCTCTCTATTAGCAAACTAAGTGAATTTTTAATATTGTTTTTAGTGAAATGGATCCCAATAATAACCATTTCAACACCCAAAATTATTCTAATAACCATTACAAAATTTTGTTTTTCCAAAAAAACTAAAAAATAAATAGTTAATTGTATTATTTTAATTTAATTATAATCGATAATTATAATCGATAATTTTATGTAATTATAAAAACAAAAATTAAATAAGAATAAAAGAAATAAAAAGTGGTGGGGTAGAGTGTTGAATGAAAAACCATTGGAGAGGGTAAAAGTTGAATGAGTATTGAATAAGAGAGAAAATGATGTGGAGTGTTGGAAGTTGGAAAAATGGGTGTTGAAGTGTTAAAAGAAAAAACCATTGTGGATGGTCTGAGTATATGTTTGGTTGTTGACTCTGTGCAGTTGACTTTAAAAAAAAAAAGAAGTTCTGTTTAAACATCAATTATGTGCACCACGTTCAGGTTTAGACCATCTGATTCGTTTTTCTTGAAAATTTTCTATTAGCAGTTTACATGACTTTGCTCAATTCAATCAGGTATGCTTCTTTGTTTATAAATTTTGTTTCAAAAGATAGAGTTCATAAATTAGTAAGTGATAATATTCTCCAAAAATTGTAAGAAAATACTATATTATATTAGTTAATTATATTTGTAAACTTATACAAGTAGCTAACAACACAAACGCCACGTCTTTTTATTTGATCATCAGAATTTAATTAAAAATTTATAGGTAGACATAACTTTGGTTCAATGATACCAATAGAAACTAGAAGAAAAATCTAAACATGTTAAGTCAATGTCTTCAAAAAATATTTTTCAAATGAAAAGTTTAGGGTTATATTATATTTTTAATAATATTGTTTATCTATATGCATCTTATACATAAATGTAGTGTCATTATTTTTTTATTAAATTTGGACAAAGAGTAATTTTAGTCTTTGAGTGTGAGACGTTACTACTGTAGCCTTTAAATATACTAAAATTGCATACACAACATTGTAGCCTTTAAAGAGTAAATTTATCAAAAAATATTACACATTCCATAACCAAACTGACTATCTAAAAATATATTTGATAATCAAAGTGACTAACAAAATAAACATTTGTAGATGCGTTTGTAATTTACATACATTTAAGGACTGATATAACAAAAAATAATTACACTTCTATAGACCAAAATGGTGGTTTGACATAATAAATTTAGTGTGATATAATTTTTAATAATATTGTTGTTTCAATTGTGATGTATACATATATTTCAAGAATTTCCATCTTAATGTTTTCTTAAAAAAAAAATTCCTATAAATACACATTTGATACCTTCCTTAAAAGAAAATTGGTACCTCTTTTTTTATTAAAAGGAAACAAAGGACTGTAAAAAAAAATTGGTACCTCTTAAAAAATCCTTTGCCTAAACAACTCAGAGGTATCCACAAGTAGAAAATTTTAAGATGGGGGAGGAAAAAATCCACATCGGAATCGACATTAGTAGCATCAAATTTAGTCAGCACATTCGCTGCCTTCTCTCAAAGTATGAGTAATATACAATATCCAAGGAAGAGAAGAGAACTTCCTGAATCCTAATAAGAAAAAATATGTTTGCAAGTGTGAGTAAAATTTGGTTATAGTTGAGGCTGCGCTTCGGTTCTTCTAGCATATACACAACATGTTCAACTACTTGGGCATTTGTTTCATGGATTTATTGCCACAATTTTAAATTCATACGCTTTCAAAGACTCCACATTATCGTTGCAAAAAGGGGGCATTGTGTTGGTTGGAGCTGTTGTAGAATACAAAAAATCATAGACGTCGGCTCAACATACAAACTCAAAGTGTGCTTTATAACGCGTTTTCATTCCCCTCACTTTTGTTGAGAAGGTGAATTTATTTTGTAATAAAAAACATAACGGCGAAATTCACACACATAACCATCTTATTTTATTTTTTAGAGGACACATAACTAAATATTGTTAAGAAGTGATAAATCGTAGGTTCTAACATGCAGCCATACATATCGTTCATGCAACATTTTATCACTGTATGAATGTTTTTTGTGGATACACATAAATATGAGTCCGATTGATCACATCTATATGTTAATCATGCATTTTGATTTTTAGGGATATTAATCATGAGAGTTTCATTATTTGCCACGAGCACATCAATTGTTGGACTATGCTATTTAAAAATAACGCGCATGCTCCTCTCCTTGGGGATAATGCTTACTGGTGTTCCTCTTTATCAAACCCAAATTGAGAGTTGCAACTTGCAATGCAATACATTTTTGGCTATACATGTTTAACTTTCTATACTATTATTGACCATGCTATTAGAAAGAGAAAAAAAACTATACTAATATATTGATAATGACAATTAGTCTCCATTCTGTTGCCAAAGAATTAAGATATTCAGTTTTCTCTCCCTGTTTCCTTTCTACCAAACATAAACAAGATATAGACAGGCTTGACTAGCAATATTATTGTTCACAACAACATCTAAATTGAAAAAAGAAAATAGATAACAAATCTCGTTTATCCTCCCAAATCTCTTTCTTGTCGCATTTACATTGTTAATTTGGAAGAAAGATGCTTTTTTCTTTGGATTGTTTATTGCAAAGAAAGAGGCTTGACCAGAAAATATTATGGTTTTCAATTTCATTACACAAAGGCCTAGCCTTCTCTCTTACTATATAGAAGATATTTTTTTTTTTTTTATATATTTTTGCTTGTTACCCCCTCCGTCTCAGTTATTTGCAAAAAAAATATTATCTCATTTTTTTTTGACATATTTCACTTTTTAATACGATATTAATTGAGTAAACTATCAAATTGGTCTCTGTCTTTGTACCAAATTCTCAAATTGGTCTCTGTCTTTGTCAAACGTTTATCAGATTGATCCCCAACTCTATTAGTTGTTTTGCATTTTAAGCCACTAACGTACCAAATAAGATCCAAAAGACATTATGTCATTAACCACTAAATAATATTCAAAAGACATTGAACCATTAACACTCAAAATACAAAACACTAATAGAGTCGGAGACCAATCTGAAAAATATTTGACAAAGATAGGGACCATTTTGAGTTATTAATAGAGTCATGGACCAAATTGAGAATTTGGTGTAAAGACAGAGATCAATCTGGTGGTTTACTCAATATTAATTACTTTTTTCCATTTTTTTTAAAGAATTACTTTTTTTTAATTATAATTCTAATTAATACTACTTTCACCACTCCCAATTCAATATATTCTACTTTACATTTATGATAAAGAAGAATGCATCAATACTTAACAAAGACATTCAAAACAATTTTTTTCTCTCTTTTTCACTTATACACTTTTTTTTTGTCAAGTAGTCTAGTTGTTAGAATTCACATTTTTCAAGGTGACTAAGTGGGGTGTCCGGGGTTCGAACCCCGGCCACTGCATATAATAATGCATGTCTTTGCCAACTGAATGCACTTTTTCTTAATATGTGTGAAATAAGAAAAAGACTCACTTATAATGGGTAAGTTCACAACATTTGACATGCATGAAAACACGCAAGAGAAATGATAATCGATAATTGTATAACCATTTTAACATTTGAGTGAGCACAAATTATTTTCTAAATATTTATTCTATGTTAGTTTTCCGGTTCTAGTTAGATGCAATGAGTCGATTTGATTCAATTTCAAGAGAGAAAACATCATAACCTATAAAATTTAGTCGGTTTAATTTTCGCAATAATTCACAAAATTCGAACTAGTTCAAACTAACAAAGAATGAATTGGTTTAATTTTATTTAATTAGATTGATATTTTAAATAAAAAATTCAGAGAAAGTTATTTTAAAAATATAAAAGAATTAACTTTCCCCAAACACTATAAATTCTTTGAAGCTAAAATGAAAATTACTCAAAAGAAAGTTAAAATAAAAAATACATAAATACAATATTTTTTTCTCTTCAAAAGAAAAAATACAATTTTTTTAAAAAAATATGATGAGATAAACGTTTAGATAAGTTGGGCTCCAAAAACTCACTAGTTTCACAGTCGACCTCAAGTGGCCGAACTCAAACTCACCTAATCCAGTTAATAGTAATAAAAAATATTCAGGTATTTTATAGAAAAAATTAACGACACATTCACTCATTTTGAAACAGTGCATCTACAAATTATATATTAACATATAAAACTGATATATTTCCCCTTAAAAAATAAGTTGATATAATTTTTTATTTTGTACCATTCCAATATATAGCTGTAACATAATAGTGCACCTATACTTTACAGAACTCATTGAATGAATAATTATTTTATACACGTCTAGATAGTTCCACTTGGTATTTTATTTATAGCACAAATGCCTACGTGCCTAGTGGATGTTTGCCTACTACTATACATACATTATATATTATATATAACACAAGAGAGGGAGAATAAATAGTTGAAAAACAGATTGTGTTTTTGGTGGTAATGAAGGAAGAAATGGAGGAAGCAATGAGGATGGTGAGAAGCAGTGGACAAATTGTTCCTACTGCCAAATACTGTGTTACAGGTGCCACAGGGTATATTGGTTCATGGCTTGTTGAAGCTCTTCTTCAAAGAGGTTGCACTGTTCATGCTACTGTCAGAGATCCTGGTAAGTATTCTCATTCAATCTCTTTTTTTCTTTCTTTCTTGGTATTGTTCTTCAAACTGGTACAGGGAGAAAGAATTAGGATCAAATAAATTATCAATTAAAACAGAAGTGTTAATGTGATTTCATTTTTAATTAATTGGTGCTTATTCAATCAAATTTCTCCCTTCGCACTTTAGAGGACTAATAGATCAATAGGTTTGTAAAATTTGATACTAGGCTATGAAACATAGACAGAGTCCTACATTCAATTTTGATGAAGGGGGGAACCAACTAGGATGGACATAGCTGTACAATTTGATGCATATGACTATGTGTATGTTTGGTTTTGCATCGACAAGAATGATTTGAAATGAGTTGAATAATAAATTTGAATGTTAAAATAAATTCTAAAATCAAAAGTTCTAAATTATAGTTTCAAGTAGAATTAATTCTAAAGATATAATCAATTCTACTTAAGAGCAACAATTCTACACTTTTAAAATCAATTTTAATCACTTAAACTATGTTTGGTTTCAAATCTAGAAGTGCCAAAATTAATTATGTACATGTAGAATTGATTTTGACAAGTTTGGTTACAATCGAGTAGAATTCATTCTGCCTGCCTCCATAATCGCTTCTACTTGAAGTTAGAATGTGTAGCTTTTTATTCTAGAATTGATTTTCACACATAAATAACTTTTAATAAAAATCAATTATCCCCACCGCACAACCAAACACACATTCAAAGTACGAAATTAGTCAATGGAAATCAGATTATACATAAATTTCAGTCTTAATTTGTATTAATTTTGATGGTTTTAACATTTGTTTCTCTAAAGTTGATTTTTTTTAAACAAAAGAAGAAAAAGAATGAAAAAGTGGCGTAATTGGAGATTCAGGAAAAGTTTTTCTTTTTTATTGACAAATATTATTTACTATAGTGTTCTTTTTTTTTTAAAGGAATTCAGTGACGATGTTCTTTTTTTTCTTAAAAAAAGAAAAGAAGGAATCCAGTGAGTATAGACAAATGTTACTAACTTAGTTGTTTTAAAAAGAGTCTAATTGATTAAAAATTTACTTTTAAAGTAAATAAGTTGGTCCTATCACAAAGACTAGAAGAAGCTTTTTCCTAATCATTTAGTTTTAGCAAATTTATTGCATTTCAATTTTGACATCATTGATATCCTAAAAAAAAGTGGAAGCATGTCATTTTTTTTGGTGAGCAAAACATATCGATATAGTACTACTTGTCCCTTTTTAAAAAAAGAAAAATATAGTAGTACTACTACTTGTGGCCCGTGGCATCATTTTATCTTTTAATAAAATAAAATTGATCAAGCGGTTGAGGATAAATAATAAATGAACTTTAAATAAACCAAATCCACAGAAACAATTTAAATTTGGTGTCTAGTTTTAATAACCTTTTTAAGATGAAAAAATATATCAACTCAAGTAGTTAATAATATATACCAAATAAAAAAACGTTTGAAGAACTCAATTCAAATCTTGAGTTGAACAATTCATAGTTAGGTTTTACTTATTTATTGGTAGAACTTGGCCAAAGAATTAACCCAAAAGAAAAATCCTTTTAAAATTAACTTGGCAAAAAAGCTTTGGATTGTAAATATAATTCTATAAATTAAAATTTATAAACCATATGAAATTGATGAACAATAAATATTTCATTTTAAAAAATTGAACAATAAATAATGGCATGTTTTTCTTCTAAAGAGTTTGATGTCGAACCTCACAAACACATAAATTTTAAAATAGTCGGTTTGGTCAATCGGATGAAAAACAACAAGTTTGTTCTATTTGGTCAATCGGATTGACTTTTTTTAAAATTTATTAGAAGAAATATAACAATGAAATAAATTAAAACACTGTTCACTTTTTATATTATTAAAATAAGTATATATATAATGCATGAATAAATATATTTTTTTAAGAAATTTAATGTAATTAAATTTTTTTTTTAAACATACATCCAATCAAATCATTTCACGATTCAACTTGGTTGGTATGCTTTCATTAGATGCATGTGTGAAGAAAATTACACCATCAACACTTAAGAAATAATCTCTTTGGTAAGATAAAATCACTAATATAGTGTGAAATAAAAGAAATAAAATTAAATTTGATGGGTTGATCGGGTCTCGATTGATTGGTTTTGAACCCGAATTTATAAAAGTCGGGTTTGATTGATTTGGTTTAGATCTTTGGGTTCATCGGATCATTAGATTAGGTTTTACACCCCTGACTAGTAGAGTAAAATATTCTTCCTCTAAATTGAAAAATAAAAGAGAAAGAGAGTAAAATAGGCCTTCCCTCGAATGGTTTGGGCCCATTAGGTACTTGTTGGACCATATGCTAAAAACCCATCAACAACCAACGGAAGGGAAGAGTTTTACTTTTCCCACCTTATGTCTTTTCTCGCGTACCCTTTTTTTTTTCCTTCCAATTTTACCCCTGATTCGGATTATGTTTTCCGAAATGGATTGTTAGAATTTTGCAGATTAGTCCGGATAATAAAATCCGGAAAGGTCTTTTACTAGAATTTTAAGCTTTGAAATTCGTAAAATAAATGCAAATAAACATATAAACCAGAAATAAAAAGACAAAAAGATAAAAACAACTCATTTTATTAATATATACAATAATGTTGAAACTTTTTAAGCTTATTACATAAGAACATAAATCTATTTCTAATCTCCTAAGAACCTAACTACTGGTATGTGATAGGACATCTAGTAGCTTCCCTGTTGGACGGCAACCAGGGGAGGAGGGAAGAGGAGGGCGGGAAGAAGAAAACAATGCCCCTGAGGGAGGTGGGGGGTGCTCAAACTTACGCCCAGACAGGCCAAGCTAAGAACCACACTGACCCACATGACCCCCAGATGAACAACACTTCTTTGCAGTGCGGTTCCATCCTCATTGACCGTTCATACAAACCCTGAAAGTTTTCAACGAGGCCCTTATTTATGAAAGGCCAACGATGTAAAACCATGGTTGTAGAAGGAAGAAGAGGAGGAAGAGAGGGTGGGAGAGGATGGTGTGAGAAATGGTGGGGTTTGGAAGGTTATTTACAGGGAGGGGTGAGTCAAAAACGGTTGGGAGGTCATAAATGCAGTCAAAAAACGTGGTAAAACACGTTTTTTTGACTTGACCACCAACAAAACATGTGGTGCAAACCACCGGCCATGATACTGATGTAGTTCGGAAAATAAAATCCGGAATGCACCTGTTTTTTCCGGAATATATTTTCCGGATTCATACGATACTGTTGAACAGAGAAAAGTTGGCACTTCTTGTAGGGTTAAGGAAGTTCCGGAATGTATAATCTGGAACGCTTCAGCATTGGATTCTTTTGAAAGAGAACCATTAATGTAGGTTTGGACGGTTACAACCACTAACACGTTTTCATTGACTGTACTAATGACCTAGGACTTGTTTTAGGCTATAAATAGGCTTCCATCTTCAACAAATACCTTCATTCTTCACTTCACCTCTTTTCTTCCATTTTCTTCAAAAAAAATTAGTTTTTTAGGGGTGTCGGTGGTGTCATGGTCATTGTTGACCGTTCATATGAACCTTGTAATTGCATTGCAGCTTGTGTGAGGTTCATATAACGGTCAACAGAGACCCTTTACATCAAAGAAAGACACAAAAAAGCACATAACATCTGGTCCGGAATTCGTTTTCCGGATAACACTAACAATCTGTTCCGGATTATATAATCCGGACCAAGGGTATTTTTGGAAATTTTGCAGGGCACGCGAGAAGGCAGCAGGGTGGGAAAAGTAAATCTCTGAAGGGAATGCTCACAATGAAACCTGTTTGTTTCTGCTTAACACTAATAGAAATGAAATTTCTCTCTAAAAAAAAACTAATAGAAATGAAATTGTATGATCAACATGGTCGGTGTGACACAACACAAGTGGTAAATTTTTGGTAATGTTTTTTTTTTTTGGTAGATAGACGAAATGACAAAGTCATTATAAACTCACACACACAAGTGAAGGTACCGGGGTTTGAACCCCGGTCATGGCATCTGGACTAACAATTTCGGCATTTTGTCAGTTGAGCTAGGACTTATGGATTGATAATGGGTCTTATCCGTCAAATTTGTGACCGATAAATATGAAGGAAAAAAAAATGTTAAGTAAAAGTCAGCCCTTAAATAAACCTCAGTTACCTATAATAAATTAATTTATGCATTACGCGCAGAAATATCTTGATTTATCAAAAATAAAAAATATATGAAACTGTATGATTGGTCAGGACTCGGTGATTTCCGTCAAATGTAATGGTAAAAAATGGTTTCAATTCGATACATGCTTGATTTAGTCCAATGCTTACTAATAATCTCATATGAATATGATTCATTTTCTTTTGCTCTAATGTGACAGAAAAGTCGTTACACCTCCTGTCATTGTGGAAGGGTGGTGACCAATTGAGATTTTTTCGCGCTGATTTGCACGAAGAAGGAAGTTTCGACGAGGCAGTAAAAGGATGTGATGGTGTGTTCCATGTTGCAGCTTCAATGCAATTCAATGTCAATGAGAAAGAAAATATTGGTAATGCAATGCATCGATAATCATCAAAGAACTTAACATACACATTGATTTTTTAATATTGTTTGTGCATTGGTATCTAACAGGTTTTTCATATTTCATCTCTGTGTCGAACTTGCAGAGGATTTTGTTCAAACAAATATAATTGACCCTGCAATCAAAGGAACCATAAACCTTCTCAAATCCTGCTTGAAATCCAATTCTGTGAAAAGGGTTGTTTTCACATCTTCTATAAGTACTATTACTGCTAAAGATAGCAATGGAAAATGGAAACCTATTGTTGATGAATCTTGCCAAATACAAACTGACACTGTGTGGAATACACAACCAAGTGGATGGGTAAGTAATGTTTTCCTTAGCCTACTACTACTACTACTAGCATTGTTCACAAATTCGAAAATTGATTTCTTGAGTTTTTCTTTTTTGGTGATAGGTTTATGCACTTTCAAAGCTTCTCACAGAAGAAGCAGCATTTAAATTTGCTACAGAGAATGGGATTGATCTTGTTTCAGTTATAACAAGTACCGTTGCAGGCCCATTTTTCACTGCTAATGTACCTTCAAGTGTTAAAGTTCTGCTGTCCTCACTAACAGGTGACTTTATAGTGCAGCGGAATTTGAACAAATTGTTATTGCTATACAATATGCTACTTCGTATAAAATGTTGTTAAATAGTGGCTATTGCCGTGCTATAAAGTTGTAGCATAGCAGAACCTACACACCACTATTTTTTGCAATCTGCGATTGACAACGCTGATGTCTAGTTGACTTTTAATTATATCTTCAAATGTGTTTGAAATGAAAGCTAGGCTATGTTACTAAACAAGTTAGTATAAACGTGTATGTCTTTAACTTCAGCTATGAAAATTAATCATGTCTAGGATCTCACCTTAATGTTTGCATGTATGGACTAACTTTTGTGCCGAATTCCCCGAGAATATCCAATGTGCATCATAAAGTGTTACATATACAGCATTAAACTTCCATGCTTAAAATTCGACATAGGTTATTATAGTGTCCACTGACTAAATTGATTATGTATGCATATAGGTGAAACTGAAAACTACAAGATATTATCTGCTGTAAATGCACGAATGGGGTCAATTGCTTTAGTTCACATTGAAGATATATGCAATGCACACATATTCTTAATGGAACATTCTAAAGCAGAAGGTAGGTACATATGCAGCATACAAAGCTGTACACTGTCTAACTTGGCAGCTCTTGTTTCCAAAGAGTATTCTAATCCAACTACGCTAAGGTAATATTCTTTCCTTTTTTTTAATTTGTATACTAAATTCTGCAGTTTTTTTATTTTTATTTTTTATTAATTCATATTTCTGATGTTGTTCCTACATATATTGCAGTAGAAAGAGTCAGAAATATGACAAGGTTCCTACTGAAATCTCCTCAAAGAAGCTAAAAGATCTGGGTTTTAGTTACAAGCATAGCCTTGAAGAAATAGTACATCAAACAATTATGTGTTGCCTAGATTATGGTTATTTACCTTCAGTTTAGCTACTAGTCTTTCAATGTCACTCTGTACATGATTCAAAGTAATTGAGTTTTATAATTTTTTCACAAAAATAAATAAGGCAAAACTGCACTATGGGTCTTCTAACTTGATTAAAGTTTCAAATGTTAATTTTTTTCTATCAAGTTAGTCATTTTTTTTTTCATGTAATGGTGGTCTTTTGGTAAACACTACAGTACCCCAAATTTTTGTTGGGCATTGTTCATGTAGGAACACACGAGGTGGATCATCGGAGTTGGTGATGTGATCTTCGCGCCTCATGCTTGGATTCCATATCTTTGGGCGTACATTCCTTCTCCAAGTTGGGGGGTTTACCTACAAAGACACTATGATGTTAAAATAAGACATGTGTGAGCAAATAGCAAATAAGTGAGTTAGTTATCGAGTAATCATATATGGGGTGAACCCCTTATTTATAGAGTAATCTGATTTGAATTCTTTGCTATTTTTACCGAAGTGATCGCTGAGATCATTCCTAATAAGTGTTACGCGTCATCGTAACTGAATAGCTAGATATGTCATAACTTGTATCAAATTTGAATGAGCTCTTGGTGTGTAGAATGGTAGATGCACGTTGTGGCTTCTAGATCCTTTGTTTGTTGGTGTGCCTGTTTCATGGGATAACATAGGGAGTAGTTTCTACGTTGAGTCACTCCTTTTTGCCAACGTGGGCACGTCGAGTCCTCTTAGTATTGGTTTGTGCGATTAGGCCAACTTGCTTGTTTTGAATCGGGTTTCATCGGTGCGTAATCCAAAATATATTTGGGTTGGGCCTCTTAGCTCCATACTAGTACATGTAAGATATCCAATATCAAAATATTTAGAAAATTGTTCTTCTTCCTTTTAAAATTGTCCATTCCTTTAATTATGTCCAATATGAGTTTACTCACGTTCGACTTTTTAAACGTAAGTTAACTCACGTTGAACATTTTTCAACGTGAGTTAACTCATGTAGACATGTGAATGAGCAAAAACAAAAGGGAGAAGAGCAATTTCCAAACATTTAATGTCATGTTGGTTTTTTATATTCAATTATTTTAAATAAATTTAAATTTTGAATTAATTTTACCTAGAGTTGTAAATGTTAACAATGTTGGTCGAAACTTCATTTATCATCAATTTACATTACCAAATGTCTTACTTCATTAACCATTGAAAAGAGTAAAATACATTTTTAATTCATCAAGATAAATTTTAAATCCTATCGTAACGACAGTTGCAAAATTTAATCGATTAAAATTAATATGATGTATTTTAGTTTTTATCTAAGATTCTGACCTCAACGAGTGGTCTAATTGTAGTGTACACAAATTTGTAACAACAGTGGACCAAGAATGAAAATTGGTTCAACAATGCAAACATTTTTAAAGATAAAAGACTAGCATGACAAGGAAAAAAGATAAAAGACTAAACTCTAATATAAGTTAAATATAGCTAGTGATTTGCTAATAAATAAATGAAGTCAATTTTCAAACCACTAACTTACACTTTTCTAGTTTTGTATACATTCATTTTCTCCTACCTTGGTACAAAAATAGTATTTCATAGCCATCATTAACTATCAATGGAAACTGAGCCCTGATTTTATCAACAACAAAAAAAGGAATAAATCCACTGATGTCAAAAATTTCAAGCATGATAGATGGCAGTTACACACTTACACTAAGGTATTGATGTGCCCAAAAACCTTTATAGTACATTTCATCATCTCTTACCCTAGTTAAAATAATATTTTCATAGTGAACATTAATATATAAATAGAAATACATAGCCTTTATGCCAAAAATTTCAAGCGTGATATATAGTAGTTCCACTAAGGTATTGATGAATTCAAAAGAACCAAGAACTTATAGTTGTGTCGGGTCCAATGTGAATCATCAAACTTAAATGATGGTTGGTCCATATGTTGAGCTTGTGTATTGTTGAGTAATTGAATGCTAGCCAAGATACTAAAAGAGGCAAACCTGCTGAATAAATGTGACCTAACTTAATTGCACTTTCATGAGTAGGTTTTCGGAATTTTAGAATGGGGACCAAAGTCTCCTACAAGAGAGCAACTCTATAAAAATCACTTCAAAAAATATCTAAGCTAATTTTGATCAAGTAAAAGTAGCTTATCAACTAATTCCTGCATAATTTTGGTAACACACTTAATATTATGAGCAGATGTGAATCATTTTCACCATTATTAGGTAGCTGATTTTGTTATTTGATTTGAATCCTTCAGTTGGTTCACATTGACACTTTCTTCAAGATTTTTCTTTTTCCTATTTTAGAGAAAACCCTAAATTAGTCATCCAAGCACACTATTCTTACAAAGTTTTTATCACCAAGTTAGTCTCAATTCTCAAATATTTAACTTATCAGTTATCACCGAATTCTATTACTAGTATTCTTTAAAAACAAATATGGTGACATATTAAATATTTGAGGGTCTAATTTGGTGATTAAAGCTTTTGGAAAACTAATTTGGTGACTTCTTTTTTACCATTACTCTTTCTTAAGAGGTGTTGGCTTTGGCAAAATAAATGACTTTTAAATAGATTTTCAAACTTTTTCAAGTTTTCAAAATGATCAGACCAACTTTAAAATTGGTTATAACCGATAATAGATCAAGTTCATGGCTAATATTTTTAAGGTAGGTCAGACTCGGATCTTACGAAGTCTAACGTGTTCTTGCTCCTTATTTTGGTTAATAATTGCATATTTGTAAGGTGGTATAAAAATTTGAGCAGATGCTGACAATTTAGCAATCATTGCAAACATTGCTATCATGCTATGTAAAAATGGTCCTAAAGATAGAGCTAAAAAATTTCGTTAAAAACTAGCTATATGCAAGGATAAACACAATGAGAAAGGTTAAGTTGGCAAATATGTAGCTTTTTGGCTAAAGTCTTTAGCTATTTGGCATCTTTTGATGTCTTTATCTTTCACTGTTTTTTCCTATGTCATTATTGAATATCTATCAAGTATCAACAACCGGTGATGTCTGCATCAAACACTAAAAAGAGAAGCCTATCAGAACTCAAAAGATTTACCATAATAAGCTTTAATGGTTGTGTAAGATTTGCAGCTTAATTTGCAAGTTAACCGCAACAACCTCTTCATATTTGTCAAGCTACTATTGAAGTATCAAATTTTGAAATATTCAATTGAGTTTCATTCAATGACCTCATTCCTAAAGCAGTGAAGTATAATGACGGTTAGTACACATATTTATGAGATGCATGTGCCGTTAGAAATTGAAAGCTGTGCAGATGTTACTGCAATGAAGTGACATTACCAACCTCAGCTAGGTACACGCTCTTGAGAGTTATTACCCTCAAAGTGACCAATTAATTTACCATGTTCACATAACTTGAACCTGGATCCTCTACGGTTACAGTGTCGTGTTGCAGTTATAGAGATCATCATACAATCGCAACATCATACAACAGTTGTAGAGGATTCATTTTCATATATATTATATTGTCGCACACTTGGATTCGATGTAGTTGAGACTTGAGATAACTCTGCATTCACGTAATCACATGTTTAAACATGGTCCCTATGATCAAAATCGGATGGTTTAGATCCGCAACAGTGTAATTGAGTGAATGCAAGTAAGGCAAATCCATGGGGGGTCCAGAGTCTTGACCTTATCATAAATGGTTACTGTTCACATTAGGATTATCCAATAAAATCTTGGAAAGGAGAACTGAAATTTAAACATTAATAAACATCTACAGAACCAAAGGTGGTAGAGACAAGGAATGTATATGCCTAAACTATATGAATAATCATACTTCTGAGTTCAAATCCTTCTTCATATTTGTCCTCAAGTTTGAAACCACCTTGTCCGGATTTTAACCATAACCATCTAAGAAGGGTCACATGCCTTAAATTTAGGCAACAACATTTAATACAAATTGTGACATCTTGCCATATGTGCATTATGTGGGACCTGCCACAGATTTAGGTCCACTTAACATTTATAAGGAATCCTTATATACTACTTGCTCCATGAGATCTTATTTATAAGAGACATTTAAGCCAACAAAGTTGATGTATCTAATTCAAAATTTAGATTAAATACATCAATTTTTATTGATTTAAATGTCTCTTATAAATAAAATCAATAGGAGTATCACTCTATAATATTGACATATTGTATATTGACCTAGAAGTAATGATTATTATAAATTCATAACCTACTTTTATCACTGTTGGACCACTTCTATATCGAGTCAATTAAGACTTCATTCATTTAATGATCACTTGCTTATGGAATCTAATATTCGATTATGTTAAACTAAACCAAATAATTTTCACACTTTGTCCTAGACTGCATTATAATATAACTAAATTTAAATGAACATACAACTAAGATTCTTCCATCTTTCAATTTGACAAGCAAGAATTTGATTTAATCATCTTAGTTGGTTATTAGTTATTGCTCATTTGAATGACTATTTTATTTATACACCTTCAATTAATTAACACTGACGCAAAGATAGAACCTGCAAGCAAGCAACTACATTGTGCTTTCCAATGGAAATAAAGGAGAGATATAGTTATTAAATCTGACCATAAATTTGTACCAGCATTTTACAAGTCTTCCATATTTATTTCTAGTTGTGACAATTCAAATTTTCTGGTGCAGATGTAAAAATATTCACTGTCATTAAGAAAAAAAATTACAAATGTATGAATAGGAGGTTCATACAAATTACAATTACCATGAACAAGCACAAGTGACTTGACAAAAAGAATCAAAATCCTTCAAAAGTATAGAGCTTTATGATAGCACTCATGATTCTGCCAAATTCATGCCGACACTTCGATCCTATTTTTGGGTTCATGATTTGCAAATTACCACAAAACAAGGTAGAAGAGCTCTTGGATTGAGTAAATAAAGCTCCTCAATGTTTGAATAAAGACCTACTTTACCAGCCAATGAATCAAATCCAGTTTGAGATGCCATTTCTTGAATGTTCTCAAGTGGCCTATGAACCCTACCAGCAATTACTCTGCATACTATCAATGCCTTTCTTAGTGAAGGTTCATTGTCAAAAATCTCTATAGATTCAAAAGCTCTTCCACTTGTGGATGTTGTGAAAACACCTATGCCACCTTTCAATTCTTTCTTAGCAGAAAAACCACTCCTAATGATTCTACAAACACAACATTTTTCTGATAAACAAAGACTTGAAGAGCCATTGAGACCAAGAGAACAAGCAACTGTGGTTCCATAGAACCTTAGAAGTTCATTTCCATCAGCTAGACACCTAGGATGTTTCTTCTGGAGTTTGCTTGCTTTAATTTTCACCATCTCTCTATATTCTTCAAATCTAGCTAAAGTTTTTTGCATATTGTGGACCTTTAAAACTCTCTCTATTCTGCCACAGTGGTTTTCTGACTTTAACCAGCTTGTCCTGCATATAATTTCCACTATTTTCCTTGATGAATCTCCTTCCACAAGTTCAGTAACTGCCAAGGGAAAAACAAAACTTTCTCTTCAAATTCAAAATTAATGAAACTCAAAATTTGTCAAAACAATATACAATATACAAATAACAACAAACTTGAATAAATAACTATTGTTCCTTGATACACTAATATTCAATGTTCACAACACTAGGATAAAGTAGATTTGAAAAGGGAGATAGTACTTTTATTTATCCTAGATATTTTGAAAATAAAATCTGTTAGAGAATACAAACAATTCTAAATTAAAAAGGCAATGGAAAAAGCAAAATCAGCTTTACAGTCCCAAATTCAAAAAGTGTGTGGATTTATTATAAGATTTGTCACACCACCATAAAAAAAAATCTATAGCATATCTGGTAAAGACCATGGCCAAAAAGTTTGTGGTCAGAAAAATATTTGGATAACCTAAAAAATATTACTTACCAGCATGCTTGGAGAGATGGTGAGCTTCAGCAGCTTCCCATTTGTTAAACTGTTCACCACATTTGTGACAAGTAACAGTTGAAGAACCATTAGAATCTGTCTCAAGAGACATCCTATTACTTGAATGAACACCACCACCATGAAAACCATTAGACCCTTCTGACAAAAGAAAAGGTGATTTCCTTGGAGGAGTTGAAGAAGTCCTAAAAGAAGGATTAAAGTAATGCATTGTAGGGTGTCCTCCAGGACCAGGTGTACCAGGTCTTAAAGTACCAACATAAGTTGAAGAACCACCACTACTACTACCACCACTAGCATTGTTACCACCACTGTTAATACCTTCTTGAAAACCAGTGATTTTTAACTCACACCTTGAGTTACTCAAAATAACTTCATGAGTTATTGGATTAAGAAACTCACTGCTTCCTATAGATCTTGGACTGCAACTTGGTGGCTTTTCAATATGTCTTTTGCTACCATGAATAACATCTTTTAGATTTGCTATTGACCTTGAACAACCCGATCTTCCTCCTCCTCCTCCTCCTTTTTTTGTTAAGATTGTGCTTAAATGTTTCCTTGTTTTTGGATCATGTACATCTGATGGTTCTGATTTGCAATGTAGTGACTTCTTCAAAGAAAACCACACTGTTGGCATATTACCCTTTAATGCTTCTACCTTTTTGGTTTTCTCCTTATACATCAGCAAGATTTCCAACTTCCAAGGCTTTTTCAAAAGGGTCCATGTTTCTCTTTGCTAAGAGAATGAAAACAAAAAAATTTTGTTATATGAAATGAAACTTCCTTCAACCATGCATGAAAGGGTTATCTCTAAGGAGAAGAACACAGAATGAGTTAGGTAGGTGATATCTCCGTAGGTAAGAAGAACAAGCAAATGAGACAAAAGGGTATAGTAAAAAACACGGGTGTGTGTTTAGTGATTTGAAAGAAAACACAAGAATCTTTGGCTCTTTATATTTGGATATGGAACATGACAACTGATTCTCTTGGACAAAACATCTACTGAGACACACCCTGTTGTAAAACTTAATAAATGTGAGTTAATTACTGAACCTGTGTTGTTTTTTCAACTTTTTATTACAATGTAGAGTAGTACTTTGTCCTCTTTATTCGTTGTTTAATAGAAGTAGTAGTAGTATATGTTTTAGGAAACTAATTAGTTATATCTATTTTTAAAGTAACTAATAATTTGAGAGAAGTCAATATTTCAGCCTATCAAATAAAATGCGAGGTTGAAAAATTATGACAACAACCATTAGTATTTTTTTTATAGGTTAAATATGTTTTTAGTCTTTATATTTTGCGCCTCTTTGAAGAATAGTCCTTACATTTTATTAAATGTTTTTAAAATCTTTATATTTTATCTCTGTTATCAAAATTAGTGTCTGCTGTTAATTCTTTAACGGAATGCTGATGTGGCAGTTAGTGGGTCTCAATTATTTTAAGATTAAATATGTTTTTGGTCTATACATTTTGCGTGATTTTGAAGAACAGTCCCTATATTTTGCGTGACTTTGAAGAACAGTCCTTACACCCAAAGTTGTTTCGAACTTGCGTAAGCTATCACACTGAATTCAAAAGTATAACACAGTAGAAATTACTTGAACATGGTTTAGTTTCCATCTTTATGGTAATGAACTCAAAACCATTAGCAATTGCTACATTGCTTTTGTTTACGCATGGAATTACTACATTTCTAGAAATGAAATTTCAGTATCAATGTGCTGCTGCCTTTCTAATGTACCAAAAAGTTAATATATATGTAATGAAATAAACCGATTAATCATGAATGATTAGGATACAAGCCACTAGCCCCCACTCTTTATTTTACATTTTTAATCAGAGAGATCTATGGGACTTTTACTTCTCGGTGTCACCCTTAATTTGGGGATTAGTGGGGAACAATAATGAACCCAACTTCACAAAAACATTGTGCCACTTGAAAATGTTACAGTAATAAAAAAGTGTGCTCTTAAAAAATATGAGAGCTCATTATTAGTTTTGACCATTATCAAGTTGTGAAGATCGAAAAGGTGGTGAAACAGATGCAAGATAACTAGATAAGAGAGATTTAAGTGTGGGAAATTGGACTACAAAATCAATGTACAACTTTGGCTATGTTTCCCTCATTTTTATTGTAGTCTTTATTTCTTGTCGTTATGCTGCCCTTAAATAATGCATTACACATGAACAAGATTAGAGAGGGTTAAGACAAACCAAAATATTTTATTTTTAAAGACCAAAATTAAGAGTCTAAATAATTCAAATTAAGGCCATGGAGGACAAAGGGCAAGGCAAAGAGTGAAACATGGGAAAGTGTCATACAGAGTGTCCCTGATGATGATGGGTTGAACTTTGAGCATGTGTTAGCTTCAATCCATTATTATTTAATTCCTTGATTAAATGCAAGCACATGATACCCTCCCAATTTTGCCTTTAGATGGACCATTTTGATCAATTCAAAAAATATAAGAGGCCATCTAATAAATAAATAAATAAATAAAATAAAAAAGAGAAATAGCACATGATCAAAACCTTAAATTTAGAAGGCTATAGTTGACACTTCATCTATTATTTTTATTCTCATTTTGTTACCATGTTTTCAAATTAAGGTCATCTTAATTTATGAGGGAGAGATAGAAGTTTTAGAGTATTCATTCATGTTGCCATGTTGGAACAAATTCAGAAAAAAATTCTGAAAATCTTGTCCTATATATACTGTCAAGGAACATGGGCTAGTTAAAATGTGTTGTCAGTACTCAATTTTGACATTCAGATTCAGTTCCTGCTCTAAGATCTCCATCTACTTTATTTTTCAAAAATATTATTTTGACAGCTTAAATTATCCAATACATTTTTACTGTTCATTTTTTTTCATTTTTTAAATAGTTTTTTTCTCCATTTGATTAAAATACATTTGTTATTACTTATTACTCACTCATTTTTCTCCACAAAGTGCTACTGCTCGCTCATGAAAAGTACTGTTACTTTTTTTTTTAATGCTGAAAAGTGCTTTATTTTGTTATGTAAGTACAAGTATCGCAATCAAATATCAATTTTGTTTCTACTCCAATAAAACAATATAGATTTTCAGAAAAAATAAAAATAAAACAATATAGTTTTCTACCAAATATTCGAAAAAGTAAGAAATCAGAATATGTTCCAGTAGATTATAAAATTAAAATCTGATTCTGAACTTTACAACCGTTTATTCAGATTTTAAAATTATATCCTAAAATATTTGGATTTTTCTTCTTCTTAGTTACTTCAAAGGCAGATTCTAAAAGAGGATTCATAATTGGTTGGACAAACACTTATCTAAGGTAGACAAATAATTGGTAAGGCCAGTAGCTCAATCAAGTAATTTGTATGAATATGTTCCTTCATTTCTTAAAAAGAAAAAAAAAAAGGGAACAGGAAAAAAAATTATTAATCGAAGTGGCATTAATGATTATTTTACGTATGTTTTTCAAAGAAGATTCGTATCTAGCACCTTAATATTACAAATTTAAATTTTTACCGGTGAGTTAATACTTCAGCTGTCTTTATTCCTTTCTCAAAAAGGATCAAGAGAGAATGGTTTTACGTAGCTAGCCTGTGCGATGACACTGATGGTTTTGAGAAAAAAATTCAAATCAAATAATTGGACTCAAGTGTTTAATGAGCTTCTTGAAGAACAAATTGTTCATAAGAACCTTGAGTTTGATTTTTGAGTGGAACATTGGTCGGACTTTATTTCCAGATTGTTATGCTTTGAGGAGCTTTGTGGAGGTGGTATTGAAACAAAGCAACACAAGAGGAGAAAAATATAACCCACCAAATAAGTTTATAAACGTGTTATAGATGAGCTCAAGGATTACCTTGAATTATCTTTCTGTTTTTAGGCAAGATGAAACATTTTTATCTAGACTAGATGTCTGAAAAAATAATTCTAAATTCGTATAAAAAAAAAGTACTATGCTACATTCTGCCCCCCTTTAAGAAATACATTAGCATAATTAAATAGATTAAAGAATTGTTAAAAAAAAATAATAAGACCCTACACAACTATCCCTTTAAAAGTGACTGTCTCAAAATCAAAACAATCAAACTAATCAATAATCATAATGATATTTCCAGCCTCCAGCCATGTCTGTACATATCTCATTTTAGTTTGAAGTGCTAATATCACAGTCACTTCCACCACTTATCAAGAAAAATGTGTAACCATCCTCCCTCTGCAAAATAAGTTAAAAAACATGAATTCAAATGATATAATCTCCTTTAATATTTAGGAAAGGAAAGCAAGTCTTTAAAAAGTTACAATACCATTTCCAATTTGAACCTATGGACTCTCCTCGTCTGAACTAACATAATCTATCCTCCTTTCAGCTATAGCTGGAAAAAGCCGCTGACGAAAATCAGAAGGTGATGGACGTGTATCGGATGAAGACGGTCCTCGTGAAGTTTCTTGTTTTATAGGTTTTGCTGGCTTCTTCTGTGCATCTCTCACCTCCTTACATACTTTATCCAGCATTATTAAGAAGTCTCTTACTACTACAAACAATCGCAAGCCATCATCCTTTGCAGCATTCCCGTGAAAGTAATCACCCGTGCTCTTCACCAGAGCCATGATTTTCTTCTCATCTTCAAGCAGTTTCTTAACATCAGCCTCAGCGTTCTTGACAAAACTTTCCACTGTCTCACAAAACCCTCTATCGTCCTCCACATTCTTCAGGTTTTTGTTTAGTATATCTTTGGCTTTCACAAGACCGTGGCCAAGTTTGATAGTGGTTGCTGTTAAGCTGTCGGCATCTAGAACAGATCCTCTTTTAACATTCTCAAGCTCAGTGCTCAAGTGTGAAACCATCTCAAGACCAAGCTCACGATAGTGGTCTTCTGTTTCATGAAGCTCGTCCGTTTTAATATTAGACAAACTCTGGCTCTCTTTCGCCGCTCGAGCAGCTTTTATGCCCTCAGAGCGGATAATCTCTTGAACAACAAAGTGTAAGAGTGTAGTCTTGCCGTCTGTTCCTTTTACATCAGATAATTTCAAGAGTGTATCAAGTTTAAATGCTTGTGCACCACCACGGTATGTTCCGTCGTTCATACGGTTACCAGTTTTGAGAACAGCTTCAAGAAGTTTGTGGAACAGCCGGCTGTTTCTTAGTTCCTTACAAGCAACCTGACATTTCAAATGAATTATAGTGAGAGGATGCACGTTACAGTAACAAAAAAGCATTGTGTTTGTGTGTGTGATGGTACTCACTCCTCACCATTAAAACTGATTTACAATGTTCACCAGCATTTCGAATGGTGCACTTTTAAAATCAATGGAATACTAAATTGAAACGAGTCGAACTCATTAAGTTTCATATGAATCAAAAAATGATTCGTACTAGATGTGTATATCTTACCATGTAGGCACAACTACATAACATGTATTTGAAATATATGAAACTATAAGCTACTTGATGCACAAAAATTATTAATCTAAATTTTCTAAAATTTTGCATGCAAAACAAAACAAAACAAAATAATAAGTGTCGATTTAGTGGTTGGATTAATGAGAAACAAATTCTATTAGAAGATGTTGAACTGTGCGAGTTAAGGAAGTTTAACAGATAAGTGAAATGATCACTAACCCTGTTTTTGTGCAAGTATATTGGACGACTACACGCTCAAGCCATTCTATGATCTGATTTACATTTACTTAAATATACGATTTTTATTTCATACTGATTACATGATAGAAAGAGCATGAGCAATGCAACTGAAGGGGTGATGGAATTTAGATCATACCTCTAAAACTGCAAAAGACTCCATAGTAGTAGTGAGCTCCTCTTTAAATGTACACATAAAAAGCAGTACTTCCATTCGCTTAAAGGCAGAGGGAATATCCACCATGGCTTTCAGGAAACGGTCAGCAGGCCCAAGTTGAGACAGATCACCATTAAAAAGTCTAAGCTTAAGTTCTTCGTCTGATGTTGGTGCCATCTTCAACAAGGTTTGAAGGAATTCCGACGGTAGTTCATTTCCTGATCAACCAACAACTGGTTAGAAAGATATCATACAGGTGGAACAAGAGACGCCTAAATAATTTAGCTTCTAAATTTGTATGTATACTTTCATCATGTTCAATCAGTAAACCAAACAAGGAATAATTTATTTTGGCACAAAAGAACCTAATATCCCTAATACAGTTATCAGCAATTTCTTTGGCAAACAGAAGGAATAAGAACTCACCTTCATAAAGTGCATCACAAACTTCTTCCATCGTCACGTTCAATGCGCGCAACAGAATTAATAAATTTTGTGCTTTCTTTTTGTCGACGATCTGAATATATTGAGGTGAAGGGTCTTGGGAGGAGGAAGACTCCTTCTGCCGTTGGCCATTGTTCTTATTCACAGCATTATAACCAAAAAGTGTCTCTATCATCTCTTCATTAAACCTATAAAATTGTCATTAAGGAATATTAGCAGCTATTCATAAATTATTGTCCATGCTCACAAAATAATTTTTGGATTTGGTCCTTACTGGAATGATCCTGATTTGATCTGATTCCAAACCATTGATTGATCTGAATTAGCTGGAACCTTATCCCAGAAAAATGGCTTTAATTTGGCTTTAGAAGTATCAGCTCCACCTTCTGCACCTCCTTCAGCATTCTCTGTAGCTTTTGGTCCACTAACCTTTGGGCCAATTGGAGGACGAGGAGGACCTACGCCACTCTTAGGAGGAGGAGGTGGACGAGGACCAGGTTTAGCACCAGATTGTGTTGGCGGTGGTGGGGGAGGAGGACCTGGTTTGGCACCAGGTGGTGCAGGGGGTGGTGGGGGAGGAGGACCGGGTTTGGCACCAGGTGGTGCAGGGGGTGGTGGAGGACTAGGTTTGGCACCAGGTGGAGCAGGGTGTAGTGGAGGGCGAGGAGGAACAGGTTTGGCACCAGCTAGTGTTGATTGTGGTGGTGAAGGAGTAGCAGGAGGTCGAGCACTAGCAACACCAGACTGTCGAGGAGGAGGAGGTGCAGCAGCAGAGACGGCAGTATTACCAAAAGGTGTAAATGAAGGCGGCTCATGGGGAAGAGGATTCATCCTGCCTGGAGGAGGTCTTAAAGGTGGCATTCCAGAATGGATAGTTCCCACTCTCCCAGGAGGAGGATTCAATTCAAATGGCGATCCGACAGCAGTAAAAGCTCCCATCGATTGATTTCCTTGCAGTGAGGTCTTCTTGTTGTCTCCTAAATTATTACTTGATGATTGAAATCCAAGCTTCTCTCCTTTTGTCGTATTTCCAAAAGCATGATTGGAAGGACCTGTACGATAAAGTCAATGTCAGAACAAGTGTAACACATTAACAAAGTATGAATGAAATGAAATGTAATATAATAATATGTACCAAAAGAATAGTCATTCATGCTCAAGCTGAGCAGGGGCCTCTCGTCATTTTGTCTACGCCGGCCAGCCTTACGAAAGCATAAAAAGAACAATGCTGCAGCTATAAATATCACCGATATAGTTATAACTACAGACAGAACAACTGTTGTTTTATTACTATGGTTATCTTCCTTCCCGCTCGTGTCAGAAGATGGAGGAGCAGAAATGTCTGCAGCTGCTGGCGGTGTCAGTTTTGGGAAAAATGAGGCTGGTGACAAAGTAGGAGAAATAGGCGCTGGAGCGGGTGATGGAGATAGGCTGGGTTCAGGCGATGGAGGGAGACTGGGTTCAGGTGATGGTGTGAGACTCGGGGTAGGTGATCCAACTGTGGGGCCTAAACCAGGTGGTTCTGATATGTGCTGGAGCAAAACACGGCCTGGATTTCTTCTAGGAATACTGGATGTGGAAAAAAGATATCCCGTATTAGTGACATGCCATATCTTGGAATCATCCTCTTCGCCTAAGACATGTAATAGAAGATTATTTTTTCTCAAACAATGAAGAAAGATTTCCTTGATTTGAGGATGGCAAGCATTAAGCAATTTTTGGATATTTGCTTGAGCAACTGGTCGAACCGTGGAACTGACTTTATTGGTGCTGGCAAACAATTCCAGTGGGAGGAATAAATCATGACATTCAACCTCTTTCTTTAAATGAATAAAATCTTCACAGCAAGTGGTCCTAAATAACTTTGCCTGCAGTCATGAAACTTGCAACTTTTAGAGTTTATGAATTCATTGATTGAAACAATGGAGCACATAATGTTAAACTTCATGTTCGCTCAAGTACGACAAATGACCAGGAACAATCAATGATGTGTAACTTAGTGTCAAGTGACCTTAGCAACAATTACATAAGAAAGGTTATAAATTTATCTTAATAAAAATAAATGTTCGTGCTAATCATGTGAAAGGTAAGAGAATTTCAGAGTGCAATCTGGTTGAAGCAGAAGCTTTAGATGTATTCATAGATTATAGTATAATATTTCTTCATCAAGTTCATGTGTTTCCCATGTCAATATATCACATGTAAAATATTAATTACAGTAAGAGTGTCTAATGGAATGCATATACTCAAGCAGTCAAATAGCATTATAAAACTAAACTTCGCAAATATAAGATCTCTGGTGATCGTTAATATACTCAGAAAATTAGGTTCTGCAACTAATAGCTGGGACCCTACAGAAAGAATGCCAAAAAGAGGATGACACAGTTTAGTATCATAACTCAATGTCATGATGGAAAATAGTGGAAAAATAACAAGTTAGCACTCAATCCCGTCTTAACCATTTTTCCACGTGAAAATAGTTATTCAGAAGATAAAGATATAAGTAAGACCATCCTCTTCTATCATGCCACAAAATTTTTGACTAAAAGTGCAAACTAATATAACTTGAAATGGATGGGTATAGTGGGAATTAATTAGATTTAATGTGAATAACATGGCCTCTATTTGATCAATGTCCCTGACTGGCGCAGTACTTATATTCATATTTGGACCGTACAGGCAAACAGAGGTTGGCCCAGTTGGTAAGGAGTTTTCTTATATCCCACAAGGGCATGGGATCAACTCCTGCAGGGTAATCTATAAGTATAAGTATCTCTGTCAATGCTCTCTGAGGCTTGAGGTCTGCCCTGGTGACTGGTGAGCCCTGAGACCCAACTCACCTAAACCTCGGTCTAAAAAAACAGTTTGACCGTCCGGAGTATACGCCAAGTAATACAACAGCTTAAGCAGAGGCTCAGCCGAATAATAAGAAACACGAGACTATTATTTTCATTCCTAACTTCCAAATTTCTGTACCCTTTGGTTTTTTGTCATTTCAACTTCAAAGCAAACAAAACATATATGCATACAAAGCTACAAAAATCCAAGTAACGAGTGAATGCAGCCTTACCGTGTGCTCATCTAACAATCCAGACGCTGAATCAAATAGCTCTCTAACAAAACCATCTTGTGTTTCCTTCTTTTCTATAGAGCTAACTGCTGCTACAAGTTGCAGAACTAAAAGAACGCAAAAACTAAACTTTATGACAGCCATATATCTCTCAATTGCCATTAACAAGTGCTTGGTGTTTTTCTCATCTCATCAAAGAACTACACCCCAAAAAGAACAACCCTACAATCCCTTCGTCACTAAGAAACACAATTTTCAATATCCACCACCAATAATCCACTTCAATTCCTTAGCAGAACACAAGAATTATACAAAACCCACAAAGGATTTCTAATCAAGATCAAATTTTCAGAATCAAACACAATTGAAATCAAACCCCAGAAAAATTTCCCTCTTCAACAAAGTTTCAAACTTTAACTGAATCGGATCAAGTAAAGACAAAACCCACCAGAAATAACAATGAAAAAAACAAAAAGTAACAAGAGGGTGTTGGAGCATCAAAATCAAAAAAGTACCCTCAAGAAACAAACAACCCTACAAATGCAAAATACAAAGTTGAAGTCAGTAGAAAGATTCAAGAAAAGGGTATTTGCGTCAAAGAGGATCCAAGCTAAGCAGCCACAAAAACAAGTAGTATTTGTTTTGTTGACTGTGAAAGGTTGAACACACCAACGTTGTTTTGTGTAGAGACCGTGTTTTACGAAGGAACGAAAAGGAAAAGACTTTTGATGAAGAGAGTGTGTTTTGGGGAAAACAAGGAAGTTTCTTGGGGGTAGACAGAAGAGAAAACTACGCGTAAAAGACCGTCTTAGGACTTGGGAGGAAGCAAGAGGGGTTCTAGATTCGGACATTGCCAAGCTGCCACTCTCGATAACACTCAGTCTTTGTTTCGTGCTAACCTTGATTTTTAAATTCATTCAAATAATAAAAAGAATACATATAAAAATAATAAAAGAAAAAAAAAACATATATTCTCCTTCCTTTCTTTATTTGATAACTAGTGTATTTACCCGGCGTTGCTCGAGTTAGACATATAATTAATGATGAACAAAATTCAGTATAAATGGTTTCCGTTAATAAAATTGACCACAAATCAGTACGAGACGAATATCTTAATAGATGCATACAAATAGAATAAAAAAACATATTTTAAGTTCCTGTAAATCAATAGATGCATAAACGGATGAAATTAACTGGATTTCGTAAAATTATTAACACATATAAAATAAACATTGTTTAAATACCCATACATGTAGGAATCTGTGCACGTTATTAAATTAGCAAAATTATACAATTGTCGTATTACTTAATAAAAATCTTCTCGTCATGAAATTAAATACGACTGAATTTCCTAATTTATATTTTTTGTTCGATTAGTAATTTGTTTTCAAAGTGAAAGCGTGTGGTATAATATTTTTGTCTTATCAAAATATAAAGAATAAGTTTAAAAGGTGTCTGCTCAGTGGTAAAAACTTGACTATGTAACTTCAAAAGACATAGTTCAAATCTCACATGGAACAATTGTAAAATGACCATTAGTGGTGCAATTATTAATAATAAAATTTAAGGAATAAATTCTACATAATTTCAATTATTTTATAATAATGCTTTTTTTTTAAAAAATAATTTTACACGTTGATATTTGCAAATACTTGTAAATACTTTAATATTCATTAATACTCGTTTAGCGGATATTCATTCGAATGTGAGAATAACATAAATATCATTTTTATCAAATAGAGATAGTTAATTACTACGTATACCTGAGGACATTCATTATCATCCCTGATTATAGTAAAGTAACACTTCATTAAAAAGAAATAATCTTAAAGTATAAAGAGGAAAAAAAAGAGGCATCGATAAAGTCCAAAGAATAACACAAACCCTATGATATATAATTGATTCAAAATTGATAAATGTTTATTTAAAATTCAAAATAGCTGCAACAAATATTTCTCAATGTATAAGAAAATAAACATCCAAGAAGAACAAATGAAAGAAACGTTGATAAATTTAATTTTTTCTATTGGTGCTTGACAAATGAAAATGCTCAAGATCATCTTTTTTATATGCCACAAAGTATAGTAAAATAAAATCAAAATATACTAAAAAATAAATGAGTATCTTTCACTCTTTATTCTTAGTAAAAAAATAAACACTCATACAAAAAATAAAAAACAATGAGATAAAAAAATAACATAGATATTAGAAAAATTATACTCAGAGGAGAATGCCAAAAATAAATATTTTTTTTGAAGAAAAAGATAAATATTATAAAGCATGAAAAAAAAACCCCAATAAATAAAATAGTTGAAGAGTGTTGGCGAAAAAGAATAATCATTTTTATATCAAAGAAACAATAAACTATAATCATTTTTTAATTCATGAAAAAGTAAGTGTATTTTAAATAATATCCTTCATTGGAATAAAAATAAAAAAAGAGACATTAAAAAATAAAATTTAATGAGAAATATTTCCGTTATGGAATTTGATACTCCCATCCTTAATTATAAGACTTTCACAAATAATTATCTCGCTTTAAAGTTAAGAGTCTTTACAAAATGTTCATATTTAAATAACGTTCATATTTATCATGTGGGAATTAAATATGAATTGGAAAACCAATTCAAAACAATTCTAAACATCCTATTTTGAATTTTAAAACTAATTATGGATGTTTAGAATTGATCCTAACGTGATTGGTTGCTTTTGTGTATAACCGATTTTGTCTCCATAATTGATTATAATTGAAGTTAGCATTTGTAGTTTTTGATTTTAGAATTGATGATTTATATCGACGATGGTTATGAATGTGAAGGCGTGTGTTTTTTCTCCAATTGTAAAAGCCCTTGGAAATAGTGATAAGTACTTCCGAACAAGACGGGGTGATGCAGTCCGTAGAATATATCGTTCACCATTATAGAAGTGCATTGGCAATAATTGTCTATTGGCATATGAAGTGCCTGCTGACAATGTGGATGACTATGATCGAATTGGATAAAGCACTACATTGAAGTGTTTTATAGAGGGTTTGTAACAGGAGTGTACACGATTTTTGGATCCCACTACTTGAGAAGGTCTAACAATGAAGACATCAAACGCCTGCTACAAATATGCGAGGCACATGGCTTTCCAAATAAGTTGCAATCCATTTATTGTATGCATGAGCAATGGAAAAATTGTCCAATGATATGGAAAGGCCAATTTTTTTTAGGAGATCATGGCATCCCAACAGTGATGCTTGAGGTAGTTGCGTCTTATGATTTGTGGATTTGACATTTTTTTTTGCACTCTGAGTTTAAACAATTACATCAACGTTCTAAACACGATCAACATGTTTTTCAACATTTTGGAAGAAGAAGCACCAACCGTTCAATAAACGATGAATACAACCTAGTATAATATGGAGTAATATCTAGTAGATGCCATTTATTTTGAGTGCTCCAATCTCGATTTGCATTTGTACGCAATTTGCCATATTTTTGGTACATGAATACATTGAAACATATCATCTATTCATGCATCATAATGCATAACAAGATTGTCGAAGACGAATGTGACACATATTATGATAATTTTGATTCTGATCATGTTGATAATGGCATTCTTCCATCCACTATCTAGAATTTTGCTCTTCTCCCAGCACATTTTGCTCGCGCCCAACTGAAGGTTGAAGGTTGAAAAGATGACTGCCGTCCACAAAAACGTGTGTTCTTGAGGACAGACGATCGACCAACTTGCGTGAGTTAACTCGCGCATAGGCCAGTGGTATGTGACTTAAGTCACGCATAACTTATAAGATGCGTGAGTTAAGTCACGCGGCGTAACTTAACTCACGCGGCGTAACTTAACTCACGCAAGAGTATAACTGAAAATTCAATTAGACGCGAGCAAAATGTGCTAGGAGAATAGCAGAATTCCACTATCTATTGCTCCTCACCCCCATTTTTTTAGAAACATACATCCAAAGGACACTTTCATGAAAAACAAAAGCATCGTCCACTTCAAATAGATTAGGTGAAGCATATTTGAGAATGTTTAATTAATTTATATATTTTTCATTATTTTGTATTTCATGTCATTTTGTATTTCTCGTCGTTACATATATATTTTTTATGTTTTTAAATATTTAGTATATTTTTTCACGGTGAAATTATATTTTAACAACTTAAGATTGTTAGCCACCATCGTTACATATATATTTTTTATGTTTTTAAATATTTAGTATATTTTTTCACGGTGAAATTATATTTTAACAACTTAAGATTGTTAGCCACCATATAAACATACATACTCTCCACCTCAGTTTCTGTACCAAGCTTAAATTTGTTGGAGGACCACCATCTTGGTTTGGGATACAATGTGCATACCGACAACTTTTTTTAGCTATCCAAATATCATAGCTCTTCTATTTTTATACATTAATAAAAATATTTGAATTAATAATTAATTTTGAATCATAAATAAGAGAAAAAAAATGGTGGGATCAAATCAAATCATAGCTCTTTTTTTTCTTATTGTAATCATGGTTAAATACAATGTAGCTATTTGAGTCCACAAAAATCAACTCAAACTACATAATTAGTTTTTCCATATTCTCCTAATATTTGTACTTGAGGTGTCTGCGAATAAACATATTTGATGTGTTGAGAGTGTGTGTTTCCAAATTGGCAGTGCAACTTGTTACGGTTACCTATGGATGTGTCTCCTATCATTCTTTGGAGCTTCGTTCGAATGTGGCAGCAGTGTGATTTGGAGGTTTACTTGTTCAATATTTTATGCTCAGAAACCACCCTTTGAGGTTTACTTGTTCGAATGGTGTAGTGCTGTCAGGATTTGTAGTGTGCTCCTTGGGCCTTAGACCCTCCTTTGCTTCAATAAAAAAGAAAGAAAGAAAGAATGGAGTAATCTTGTATAATCTGAGTGCATAAAAATTTCCCAGAAAACATAAAGTTAGCAAATGGCAAAGGAAAACTAATAAGACTAAAAATAAAAAAGGAGAACTCAAGGAGGTGTTTGTGGGTGGGCATAAAAGGACCTGAATTGATGAGGTGTGAGTGTGTGACCACAAATAGAATGGGTTGCATTGCATTGCACTGCACTTCACATGCCATGCCACCCAAAAAGAGTTGGGTATTTGAAGGACAGAATAAACAATTTGGCTTTGTTACATGGGTCCCAGCCTTGTATCTATCTATCTAGCAAAAGAAAGAAAAGGTTGACATGAAAGAACGCTTGTTGTAGAGGCATTTTCTCAAACATGTAGAGGGCATGCGTGAATTTTTAATAAAAAGTGGAGATGCGGGGTATCGATCCCCGTACCTCTCGCATGCTAAGCGAGCGCTCTACCATCTGAGCTACATCCCCATTTGATGTTTTCTTTACTTAATTATTATTAAACAATACAAGTTTACGCATGTGGACACCTGAGAGTAAAAAGCCAAACTGAAGATGTCAACCACTGATTCTGTATATTAAAATATGACTGTGAAAATTACTATAAATAAATAAATTCAAGATTAATAATCTTCCACATGCCTAGCTAGGACATCTTTAGACTTTAGAGTATATATGTATGTATATATGTCACTGGATTGAATAAGTATGTCTAAGATCACACACTTCTCTCACACCACTTTTGTCAAATAAAATGACAAAACGGTGTGTTTTGCCGACACAAATTCTACCTTTATAGGCAAGATTTGAACAACATGTGTTAGATTGTGACATGGAATACTTTCTGAACTTTGTACTATTTTACATTGAAAAAGAAATGAGCAATGTGGCACTGTCAGTATTAGCAAGTATAGTAATGCAATGCAACATGCCTAGCTGAGTACCAAGAATTTTTTACAACTTTTTGGTGGAGAATATAAGTCAGTTTCATAAACATGGCTAAGGAAGAAGCCTCATAAAGGGGTCAAAGATAAAGGACATAGAATTCAGGTGAGTACCAAGAAGTGAATGGAAACACCAACTACTTATATGGTCTCATGTGATGTGCGGTGGTATAATATGGTATGTGATGTGCTTTCACTCCATCCTCCCTTTGTCAGAGAAAGTTGGGTGATGCTTGTTTTTCTCCCAAAGTGAAAACCAACATTCTTAACTCCCATCCAACGCAACACAAAGTAGTACTTGTTTAATTCTTAGGAGGTTGGCAAAAGTTTGGATTTGTTGGATCTGGTCTATGATGTACAAACTCAGATACGGACATCAGACACATATACACGTGAAATATCAATAATTTAAGAAAATGACATAATTAAATGTAACCATATGTATAAGACACGATAAATATTCAACATCTTAACAACCTTAATTTAGTTGGGAAATCAAATAAACGAAATCAAATAATATATTTTTCTTTTATTGGTATGGAACATTTGAAAAGGACATATTATTAGCTTCACCAAAGTTAGTTAGGCTGTCCTTGGATATTTGATAATAATAAATTAATTTAGGGGGATCTTACTAGTTTTACTTAACACTTTCTTTTTTAAGAGATGGTTCTTCACAACACACCTAATTATGATGATTAAAGATTCTTTTACCAAATACTTTAGTTGGGAAAGTTTGATTAAACTCATGTCATAGCTATGAAAGGATGACAAAGTTACATATATCAAATACGGCATTGATACAACATAACACGTATGAGACATTAGACACATTTTCAATATGATGTGTTGGTCATTGATCTAGAATGATGCTTCTTTTCATCATCATCTCCTCTAGGCACCAAGACATTAAGGAGAAGAAACACAAATATTATTTGTTTTATTTTCCCCTCATAAACTAAGATTTTACTTTTGTCTATCCAATAATTACACCACTTTTAAATGCAAACTTATTTATTTTAATATTTTAACCGTGTTCTAATCACACTCATTAGCATTTTCCTACTATAAATAATCTCTAAAGTATATCTATACGAGAAACAAAGGTTATGGTTATGGATTATATATTGAACGGTACTCTTTCTTCCTGCTAAAGCAACAGTTTGATAAATTGTTAGCTTACAAAACAATCCATGACCCTACACTATACTATTGAAAGTGTCACACAATCTCTCTCTCTCTCTCTCTCTCTCTCTCTCTCTCCAGTTGAGGGATTCTGCTTCAAATGGTTACCAAAATTCAAAACCGGCCTCCATTATCACTCACAGACACATCTCCAACTCCTTCAAAGGTACTCTCTTTTCTCATTTCCAAACATTTAATTTGTATCTTCACCTCATTTTAAATTCGGAGCTGTTCTTGTTCCTCTGTTTCATTGCAGTATCATACTTAAATATGTGATCTTTATGTTCTTTTATTATTATTAAAGTTTCAGAATTTTGTGGGAGATAACAACTGCTTAGAAACAATGGTGGAGACTCCAATAAATGGAAGAATAAGGCAAGCTTTAACAGTTGTAAATGGCGGGCACGATGGTGGCCTAAGTAGTGCTCCTCCAAGCAATGCTGGATCGGATTATGGTGTAATAGAGTTCACAAGAGAAGATGTAGAAGCATTGCTAAATGAAAAAGCCAAAAAGAAAGAAAGGTTTAATTATAAGGTCAGTTCAAGTTTGAAATTTTATGCTATATAGATAGATAGATATATTTGAGTTTAAAATTAAAGGATATAAAATCAAGTTCAATGTATATGGTTGATAACTTTGTGCGTTATTTTCTCATAGTTTACTCATAAGTGGACGTGTATTCTAGTGAACTGGACCGTAGTATTTAAACACAAGTTATAACCTTAAGTTGGAACAACAGAAAGGTATTGCAATCAGAGGTGTAGGCAGAATTGACCGAATTCCGTGATCAAATCTTGTGTTCTCTGTCTGCGTTTTTCGTATATATTTACTTTTTAACCAGGGTTGCTGTTCTAACAGATTTACATGATGCATTAGTATTATTTTACCTACTGCTTGATTACTCATATCATAGGAACAATTTAATGTCACCTTTGAATAAGAAAAACGATTTAATGTAACTCTTTATGTTTTTTTAGGAAAGATGTGAAAATATGGTGGATTATATAAAAAGGCTTAAGGTTTGTATCAGATGGTTCCAAGACCTTGAGATGAGCTACTCAATAGATCAGGAAAAGTTAAAGAATTCACTGGAAATGACCAAGCAAAAAAGTATAGAAATCGGTAAGATAATTTACCGATTTTTTTTGCTTCGGACCGTGATAAATGCTATTGCTTGCTGTTTTTTATCGTCAATATGCCTAGATTTATTTATTTATTTATTACAGAGATGCTGCTTAAAATCAAGGAAGAGGAGCTGAATTTAATTATTATAGAAATGAGAAAGAATTGCACTTCATTACAAGAGAAATTGATAAAGGAAGAAGCAGAGAAGTCGGTAAGAAAGATTTTGAAGACTTTTGCCTTTTAAATTTTGGGAAAAAAAAAATATGAAAGGAAATGTCGATCATAATAAGCGTTGAAAATATCTTTGTAAATACAAGGCTGCAGTGGAATCTCTTTCTAAAGAGAGAGAAGCAAGGCTTGATATTGAGAGGTCACATACTACTCTTTCCGAGGACCTCGGAAAAGCTGAACGAGAGATTCAAAGTGCAAATCAGAAGGTAAAATAACAGTATAATTCTAGTTCAATGAACTCCTTTCCACCCTTTTTTATTTCTTCCAGTCATTGCAGGAATTAAACTAATATTAATCATCGTCTTCATTAATGAATTTCTGCAGATATCCTCGCTCAATGAAATGTATAAGCGGTTACAAGAATACATAACAAGTTTACAACAGTACAATGGAAAACTTCATACTGAGCTTTCATCAGTTGAAGATGAACTCAAACGTGTAGAGAAAGAGAAGGCTACTGCAGAGGAGAACATCGCCATGCTAAAGGGTCAACTTACTTTATCCATTGTAAGTTCTGCTTTCACATGTGATTCTTTTCAATTGGAATTCAAGTTAGAATAGGCTAAGATTTACTCATTCTTTATCTTCTTCTGCGAATGTTTAGACGAAGATAATGTAAACTACGTTGAATATGATATACTGTGAAAATGATTCAAATTGTATATAATATTTTGTTCAATACAATATCTTGTGACCTAAGTTATTGAACTTGATTGACTGTTCTGTTTGTTCTATCCTTCGTTTTGTATTCACGCAACGTGTATATTACTCAATTTCCTTGGTTCACTTAATAGTCTTCTCAAGAAGAGGCCACAAAACAGAAGGATGATCTTGCTAGTGAAGTTTATTCTATGAGAGGAGAGTTGAAACAAGTAAGAGATGATAGAGACCGTCAATTATCTCAAGCGCAAACTTTAAATGCCGATTTCATGAAATTAAAAGAATCTAGGGAAAACTCTTGCATTGAATTGGACAGCTTGACATTAAAAGCAAATGAACTGGAGGTTGGTTTCTAATTTCTATACCTGATTTCCTTCTATTTTATTATTAGAGTCATGACAGGACGAGTTTCTTTCCCAGGAAAAAAGTTCATTGAAAGAGAATCAAATAAAGGCACTGCAAGAAAAATTAGCATCTGCAGAGAAGAAATTGCAGGTAATAAAGACATTCTTTTGACAAAAAGGTTGCATGCTATTGGATATAAAAACCACTTAGTGTTTTTGTAGGATATAGAACCATAACAGCTTAGGATAGCTATTCAACGTATTCATTATAATGATTATCATGTTGTTAATTGCATATGTTTCTTGTTAGGTGACTGATGTATCTGTATTCGAGACAAGGACAGAATTTGAAGGGCAACAAAAATTTGTCGAGGAGTTGCAAAGACGCTTAGAAGATGCAGAATATAAACTTATAGAAGGGGAGAGGCTGCGGAAAAAATTACACAATACCATTTTGGTAATTCATTGAACCAAAATATTTATTGATTATAAGAAAAAATCAGACACCTTATTAATCTCAGTTTTAACAGGAGTTAAAAGGAAACATCCGTGTATTCTGTCGCGTGAGGCCTCTGTTGCCTGATGAAAGTTGCAGCACAGAAGGAAAGATATTCAGTTATCCATCATCGATGGAAACTTCTGGACGAGGAATTGACCTAGCCCAAAATGGTATATCTCTTGTGATGACGTATTTGAAAGTATAATTTTTCTCATAGTTCTATGATTGTTTTAGTTATGATCTTATTAAATTGGCAACTCGTGTGACTCCTGTTTTGTTCTTAGGCCAGAAACATTCTTTTAAATTTGATAAAGTTTTCATACAAGACGTATCACAAGAAGAAGTTTTTGTAGAAGTTTCACAGCTTGTACAAAGTGCTCTTGATGGTTATAAGGTAATTCAAAGTTCTGTTGTATAGCATTTTTCACATTTTTCCTTGGATTTCTTTGGTTCTGATCTATCAATGCTACATATAAGGCACATGTCGGTTATGCTGCTATTCAAATATGCATGTTTTTAAATCAATATGGATACATACACATTAACCATTGGATTTATTCTGAAATATGATGTTTTCATTTTAGGTTTGCATCTTTGCCTATGGTCAAACAGGATCAGGGAAAACCTATACAATGATGGGAAGACCTGGACATCCAGATGAAAAAGGGTTGATACCTCGTTCGTTAGAACAAATATTTCAAGCAAAACAGTCTCAACAACCTCAAGGCTGGAAATACGAAATGCAGGTAACATTGGAGTACTTTCTTCTTACCTTACCTCATTATTGCATTGTAATGTAAACAATTTTTTGAACATGATCCGAGATGGTTCTTGTCATAAAATTTTCAGGTATCAATGTTGGAAATATACAATGAAACTATTCGTGATCTGTTATCTACAAACAGATCATCATCGGATGTAACACGCGTGGAAAATGGTACTCCTGGAAAGCAATACACAATCAAACATGACGTAAATGGAAATACACATGTTTCTGATCTTACAGTAGTGGATGTTCATAGTGCGAAAGAAGTCGCGTTTCTTTTAAATCAAGCTGCAAATAGCAGGTAACTATTGTTAAGACACTGCAAAATGCAAATTATGAACTTGCCATTACTAGAATTAGTTAGCTACATTTCTAGGAGATATATCTTTAATAGATTAAAATGGACAAACTGGTTTAGTAAAACATAATTTGATGTGATTTTGGTGCAACAAAATGTTGGCTTTCTCTTAGAAATTACAAAACTTTAGCATTTTTATGTAGAATTTAATTGTATTGATTTTTCTGGTTTTTGCCTCTTAGATCTGTGGGAAAAACTCAGATGAATGAACAATCATCAAGAAGTCATTTCGTGTTCACTCTACGAATATATGGTGTAAATGAGGTATTCATGCTTCTCTTAAGATAATAGTCAAAACTGCATTTTATATCTATTCTACATTCCCCTCAATCTTCCATAACCACAACAATGACATGCATCATAATTCAACCTAACTTATTTCTCTGCCAGAGCACTGACCAACAAGTACAAGGTGTTCTGAATCTAATTGACCTTGCTGGTAGCGAGCGTCTTTCAAAGAGTGGTTCAACCGGTGACCGGTTGAGAGAAACTCAGGTATGTAAAGCCATCGTATTTTCTTTTCCATCTATGCTTATTTTATTTCAAAATAGTTATAACGTCACTTTTCATTTGTAATCAGGCAATTAACAAAAGCTTGTCATCATTGAGTGATGTCATATTTGCCTTGGCCAAGAAGGAAGATCATGTGCCATTCAGAAACTCAAAGCTTACATATCTTCTTCAAGTAATTATCATTCTCTCACATGGCATTTCTTAAACTTTACACTACATTGATGATTTCTTTGTTATTGGCTTTGAATCATTGAATGTGATCTAACGTCGCGAATATAATGATGATTAAACAGCCTTGTCTTGGCGGAGACTCAAAGACGTTGATGTTCGTAAACATCTCACCTGATCCTTCTTCGGTTGGCGAGTCACTATGCTCACTCCGGTTTGCTTCTAGGGTAAATGCTTGTGAGATTGGAACACCTCGTCGTCAGACCAATGGCCGTGCTACTGACTCTCGTTTGAGCTATTTCTGATTTTCAGAAAGAAAGATGTATATTTTTTTAACCATTTGTGGCAGCCAAGTTCATGAGTGAGTGCCACAATAAAAATGAAAATGAGTTTGATTAATTCTAACAACGGCATGTAGCTTGTATAGGGAAGTTATTGAGAATATGTTTAGTTCAAAAGCCGTTCTAATAGTTCAAATTATTATTCTGCTTAATGCTATGTATTTATTTTACAACATTTCTCTTATATAAATTGAAAAGGAATTTGTGTATGATTATAAAAACATTGAAATAACTTCATTCGTAATGGAACGATTTTGTATGTTTGAGGTAGATTTGCAATATGAAGAGAAAATATCAAAATATCAAAATCCAAGGAAAATAAACTAAGGATTCAAAAACTGGAAAAAGACTAATCCTAGGACGATTTTATCACTTCCAATGATTGATTGGATAAGGTCACAGTTTTTTTTGACAAAAAGGATAAGATCACAGTTAAGAAGCAAATTAAAACAACTCAAGTTGTATTAAACAATATTCATCAGATATTTCTTTAATATTAAATAAACAAAGCATCATACATATACACTTATTCTAGACTGCCAATTCCGTAGTTATCTTTTCTTTTTTATTATGATTCGACTTCATGCTTATCTAATCTCTTATAAGCTATAGCTGTTTGGATGAGATAGTTCAGATCTTTTTCAGCTTAAATAAAGCGTCTAAATCTGCTATGAAGATACACCAACATTAAAACTTTTGACGGAAATCTTCATCGTCTATTGTAGTCGGTTTCACTAAAAGAATTAGTGTTTTCAGTTACGCACGTGTTCAATTCTAGAAAACAATTTTATTAGCTATGATGTTATTAATTAATATATGAATGTTGCTCATTGGTCTCTTAAATTCTTATGTATGGTGGTCTTTTTTTTAATTAATAAATTCATATGCATTGATTTTAAATTGTGGGTTCTTCAACCTTGAGTATGGTTCATAACGGCAAATTGAGTTACTAATATTAAATTTTTTGCAATCTCCCCAGTCACATCACGGTAGCAATTGAGTGTACATCAAGTTATATTTATTTCAATTTTTCTTTAATATCAAGAGTAACGTGTTCATGCAATTGGAACTGCCATTTAAAACTTACTTTGGACACCAAATAAATATTGACATAGCAATATCATGTTACCCTAAAATTTAAAATGACGTGTAAATTACTCCATCGAGAAATTCACTTTTTAGATTTATTTACTAATTGATGTATCAGTTATTCAATGACTCTAAGAATGAATTTTTTTTTCTTATTCAACTTTCAAAGGGCGGGGATAAGATTGATTAATGGTATAATGATATGATATGATATTCAGACCCAAAACACAACACACGGATGATGGCCTACACAGTGCAAAATGTGCTACTTGGCAGTCAATGTCATGATGATATTATAAGGAACCAAAAGATTTTGAATATGAAAATGACATTATATGATATGATCTTTATCCAAAATTGTTAGTTCCTCATAGGAATAAGAAACCTTATGGTTCAAGATTTTGTGGGCAGTTTTTAGCGTACAAAAAGTAAAATACTAGAATAGATTCTTTGCTTATCGTTGGTTCCTATCATGTTAAACAAAAGGAAAAGAAATCCTCAAAATTGTAAACTAGATGAAAATGAGAACTCATGAAAATGTATATATATGGTCCATCCTCCACAACACACAAAATAACAAAACTGACATGAAACTAGAAGTTGTCAATTTTTTGTGTGTATTTGCATGTCGACATAACATAACATGAGTCATTGAACAAATCTGACAACTAGCAAGAAGAGTTCTTCAATTTGAACATTCTTTGTTTTTTTTTTTTTTCCTTCAAATTATTATTATGAATATATGACAAAAGAGTCTGTCTAATTGTAACTTAATTTGGTGCAAGAACCACATGAGCATAGCTGAAGAATTGGTAACATAATGGCCCCAGCTAGATAAGATTGGTTATATCGTAGTCAATTCAATTGTTGTCTTATTTATAAGGAAAATCAGCATTTTTTCTACAGTATATATAGTTTGTGTAGGACTCATATATTTCTATCCAAAGTGTGTGTATATATACACATAACACCCTTTTGAAGAAGTAGAAAATAATGGGTGGTCAACAACAGCACAAAAAGTCTAAGATTGTGAAAATTGACTCAAGGAAATCATGGGAACACCACATCAATGAAGCTACCAATAAAGGTTACCTTGTAAGTATCATCAATTTTATGATGATTTATTTAATTATTAATCAGTTTGTTTGCATGTAAAATTATAACAATTGGTTGGTTATGGCTTCAGCTTCAGATAGCATTAATCTAAATAGTTATATTAATAGCTTTCTTGTTTTGCTCATAAAATATTTGCAGGTTATGGTTCATTTTTCTGCTTATTGGTGCGTGCCTTCTATAGCTATGGACCCTTTCTTTGAAGAATTGGCATCCACCTATCAAGATGTCCTCTTTCTGAAGGTGGATGTAGACGAAGTTAAGGTAATTTTTTATAGTCTATGGAGGGTAAGGTCTTCCTTTTTCCTTTGTGTTTTTTAAAAATTATTTATTCCATATACCATTATCTATGCAACACCGACATTTTAAATTGAAAGCGTGTCTAGTGTTTGACATATTTTAGTAGGACTGTTAAAAACAACACAAAACCAACGAACTAAACTTAGTTTGTGAACTAATTGTCACAGTTCGGTTCATAAAGAATGATTTCAGTTTAAAATAGTACAGTTCGGTTTTCAGTGAAGGTAGTTCTGATTCGGTTAGGACCAAAGAAATGGTGCACTAAACATATATACCAGTTCAGTTTGCGACAAACATTTGACGGTTCAGTTCAGTTTTACCAAATTTTTGTAACAGTTTGATTTCCGTCCCGATCCGAACCATAAACAATCTTGCATGTTAGTTTCTGATATCTACTTCTATGTTGGAAATGGAGCCTCTAATTTGCAGCACATGCAATGTTCTCCAATATTCCCAAATTGTTTATTTTCTGATTCCAAACCCCACTTTGAGGTCACATGAACTGTGTTTTTATCAGCAAGCAAAAGCATGGTATCACTAAGACTGGTTTGGAGCCTTAAACTATATAATAATGGCATTATTAACTTTGTAGATGATATCAATATGTGGCCTAAAATAATATCTTTTATCATCCTTTTTGGGTGGTTTCAAGGGACAAATTCTATGTATAAGTGCTAACTAAGTAACCACCTTTTGTCTCAATGATTTCTGAATTTTCTGGTTCAATTGCCTCCAAGTTGGAAATCAAAGCCAATATTCCAATTTATTTGATGAGTGGAGAGGCTCTTGTGGAAGAAACTGTTTATTTTGGATTCCAAACCCCACTTTGAGGGCTGTGTTTATACACATCACCATATGCTTATTTTCTAAACTAATCTAAATAAAAAAATTCATGTAGGGTTTCAAGCAAACTTAAAATAATAACATTATTGATCATGAATATAAACAAGTGACATTAATATGTGACCAATAATAATATGTTATGTAATCCTCTTTGATGCATAACACTTGCATTCAAAATTCTTTTATTCAAAAAAAATTTGCACTCATAATTCTCTTAACTAACTACCTTTTGTTTGGACTGTTCTATGCTTTTTGTGACTCTATCTAGGAAGTAGCCTCCAAGTTGGAAATCAATGCCATGCCTACCTTTTTATTGATGAGTGGAGGAACTCCAGTGGAGAAAGCTGTTGGTGCAAATCCTGATGAAATTAGGAAAAGGATGGATCATTTTATTCACCAAACTCATTCCTCCAAATCACTCTGATGGATGATCAGCACATTGAACAGAGTTTGACTAAGATGTAAATAAGATCTACTTGTTTTTTTTTTATTTTTTTCAATTTAAATTTTAAAATATGATTCATTTCTGTGTGATAATATATATTCTAAGAGGAGTGGTCTTGATTTTTTTTTTATTAATTTGTAAAATTATGTTTGGTGTGGATGTGAAGTGACAAACAAATTGTGAAGTTGATGTATTGTAAAAGGGTATTAGTACTTCAAAATGCTATTTGTATATTTAAATATTCTTTCTGGTTGTATCAACATAACTTGCCTTATACATGAACAAGACAACCTTTTTATTAGTCAACAAAAAAAAATGAACAAGACAACCTTTTCGATAGCTCTCGTTTTTATTATGAACTTTTTTTCCTTCCCAATAAGGCAATAGGACTGCTATCACCAAATTCAACATCATTTAAGTCTATTTGTCATCACGTGATTGGAGTGCTAATGTTAGAGACCATAAATAATTGATATGAGCGAACATATGCTATATGCTGCTATCACCAAATTCAACGTAATTTCAGTCTAATAAATGATTTGTCAACATGTGATTGGATTGATCATGTTAAAGACCATATATAATTGATATGAATGAAAATTGACAAACATTTTTTTTATAGATGGATTAAATTAAAGATTGTGGATCTTTCATTAATATTTTTTTACTATTGGTCACATGTAGAAGAAATTTGTTTGTTTTTTAAAACTAATGATTTGGTTTGTTGATTTTCCTTTGGCATTTGAAATGTTTGTGTATCCTTGAGTGTTTTTGACTTTCTCAATCATTAGTATTGTTCTCAAAATATGATGAAACTTAACTTATTTAGAAAACTAGTTTTAAAATATTTTTTTAATATTTTTTGTTTTATTAAACTCAATATCATGTCGCGGAAGGGACTAACTTATTCCAATGTGAGTAACGTTTTGGACCAACTTGAACCTTTTAAAACGTAAGGGACCAACTTAAAACTTTTAAAACATAAGGGACCAACTTAAAAATTAAAATAAACATAAGGAATCAAACATGTAATTAAGCCTATAAATTATAAACAATGAGGAATAAAAATAGATCAAATTTTTATATGAAATAAAGTTGAAATTTTGTAAGCATATCGCTAGTAATGCACTTTTCAACAACCTATTAGTTAAAATTTGTATAGATTTCTTCAAATTTATATGAAATCTACGTGATTTGATGAAATTCATATAAATTTTAACCAATAAAAGATAGTGTGTTGAAAAACACATATTAGAGATGTCCTCATGAGCTTAGCTCAGTTGGTAAGGACAATGCATAATATATGCAAGGTCCGGAGTTCAAACTCGGTCACCACAAAAAAAAAAACATATGTTAGAGATTATGATGCTAACATTTCTCGAGTTTGTTCCCTCAAAACAAATTTTTTTTTCTCGAGTTTGTAATTATATAGAGAACATATACATACTTGATCCAAACTTAGTCAATTTACATCGTAATCAATCTACATTTAGTCTATACCTTGTAAAGACGTAAACTCTTTAAACTCCGTCTATAAACTCAATTTACCTAAAATTTTTAGTAAAAAAATTGTACTCAATGATCATATTTATAAACAACTTTTGTTTGTTTTTAAATTTATTAAATAACTGATGTATGTGATATATATAATATAGTCCAAATAGAATCTTAAAAACAAAATTTGTTTATGAATGTGAATGACCGAAATAAATGTTGAAATTTTTGTCTGGACTAAAATAGAACAAGTATTCGTTTCATAAAAAAAGCAAAGTAAGGAGAGTGTCGGAAAGGGAAGTTGGGGTTGGTAAGTTTATAAAGGGTAAGTAAGTCCAAGGCCGAAACAGTTGATTTGTGGTAGAAGTTGACGACGGATTGCATCATCACCCAATCCCATTCTCTTCTATTCTCTCCCACACAAACACAGATTCCCACCCTTTTCTTTTCTTTTCTTTTCTTTTCTTTTCCCAGAAACTAAACATTATTATTAAATTAATCATTAAATCAAATCAAATAAATTGAGAAAACCCCTCTTTTTCACCTTCTTCTCAATTCGTGCAACCGAAGCTCATTCTCTAAATCAAAATCAAAATCAAAGCGATTCGCTATCACGCGCCGGGAAGGTAGGTAGAGCACGGAATGGTTTCCCGGGAAAACACGAATTGGATTAACGATTACGGTTTTTATGATGATATTCCCGTTCCCGATTCAACCTTCGCTCTTCCCTCTTCCGCCTTCACCTGGCCCACTCAGCCCCCCTTCAACCTTTCTTCCAATGTCAGGTCTGTCTTTCCTAATTAGGGTTCTACTCCTTGTTTCTCATTGCTTTTCTTAATTTTCATCTTTTTTATTTGATTTTTCGTTTCTTATTTCACTGAAATATTGTAATTTTGGATTGCCCTATGTTAATTCGTCATTTAGAATTGTCAAAATGAGGGAAAATTGTACAGAGATAAGGAAAATGGAAGAAAGCGATATTTTTTAATGCTGAATTCATAGAATATCAGCCTATCACTAAGTGCTGCTAGTTTTAGATCCAATCAATAATAGCCATAGTTCTGTTCTACTAAACAGAAACATAAGAAAATAAAAGTGATACAAATGCATAATCAGAACCTATTGAGGAGAAGATGGAAAAACTCACTTGTAAAGTGATTTTAGTTATTAATGAGAAACTGATGCATGGAATCTTTAATCCATAAAGCGTATCAAGTAAAGCGTATCAAATAGAGGATATTCTAATTGAGGGTGGAGGAAGGCCTAAGAGAGCTTTCAGAGAAACCGTTAAGAAAAACCTTTTCGAAATGGTTTTTACCCAAAACTTGGTTCCATTTAGTGAGATAGGGGGTACGCTGTTCTAACTTCAAACAGTGCAACTTTCCATGGA
>Ga0315914_1000112_pt1 | contig 71791 bp, 27 predicted proteins | sample MpolenodulesMG_FD_203920 | JGI IMG/M metagenome (GOLD analysis project Ga0315914, IMG submission 203920) | Medicago polymorpha root nodule microbial communities from Los Angeles, California, United States - elongated nodules | ecosystem: Host-associated > Plants > Roots > Nodule | place: USA...
ACCAATGAATTTGAAAGTTAAGAGATATCCATATTTCAAAAACTTTGCAAAAATCCAGCAACAAAATTATAGGATGCCAGTTGGCACAGCTATCAATTTATATGTAAAATATTACTAAATAAATAAATTAAATAAGTATCAATCTATGATGCACTAATATAAAGAGTAACCAATGAAGAATAAACTCCACCACAAGATATTTAAAAAACTACATCTGATTTAGATGCATATCAGCTCACGCCCATGAGAAATTTTTGTGTCGTGTAAAAATGTCCATTAAAGTTAGAGACATACATGAACATGTTTGTGTTATTTTTTTAAAAATGAAAAATGTATTAATATTCCCCATCTGAACAAGGCATAGCAGATGGGGAAATGATTAAAAACACAACAGTGGAGGCTACTAATATTAATGATATATGCAAATGGATCCCACAATTTAACTGAACATCCTATGGAACTTGCTACTCAAAAAAGTCCATGCAAAAAAGAAATATCAAATTCTAAAGGCATACAACTACTTAATAGTATTTATTCATCCTATGTTTAGTGATTTGGAACACCACAAAAACACATCGATAAGGCTTGTGGGGTATTATTAATTAATTATATGTTGGTATATCACTTCCCTTTATGTAAAACACATGCTACGTTGCAATGGCAGAAAGCAAAACTTTTGAAAATATTTAATATAAATCCTCAAAAAAAAATTAGAATGAAAATTAAGTGAGTTGTATATACTGTTCAACCTTTCTTCATAATTTTCATAGCTATGGTACAAAATCTTTAGAAACCTCTATTCAGTCAATTCAAACTAAATTCAAATAGCTCATTTTTCCACCGACACGACACAGACACTTGTAATGACAATGAATTATGTCATTTTCTCAAAATTTTATCAGTGTCAACACGTCATTGTCATATCCGACGATATCTATATATGGGTTCGTGCTTCATATTTGGACGCTTAAAAACAACAAAACCAAACACCAACGCCGAAACACACACACAGTCATACATATACATATATATGTATTTGAAATCAACATATTATTAATCACAAGTACATTGAACAAGATGTACAAATGACACTTAAACAAATATACAAAATCCACAATGGTTCACGCCCTTAGCAATTGCCAAAAGGCACCTAGGACCAAAAACAAACACTCATATCAGGGACAAAAAAAAAACAGCTACAGGGGTAAAAACATAGCGCCCCTTCCAGCCAAAACAAAAAACTAAGGGATTTTAGCATTGAAGCCCCACACCCATCCGAAGCCAAGCCTCAGACAATAAAGGTCCCCAAAATCCTCTCCCTCAAACCCAAACACATGTATTAAATAAATCCATATATGGAATCTGATTAAATAGACAAAAAGGTACTCTTTTATTTAAAATTAAACAAAAATTAAGAACAATATAGATTGAAACAGAGGGTTAGTCGAGTTAATATATCATACCTTAAGGAAGAGCCATTTCCATGAGATTTCAGCAAGATTGTGCTAGGGTTTATGAAGAAGAGACTATGTTGTGATTCGATTGAGATTTCAATGAGGTTGAGGGTGTGTGAGATTTGATTGGTGTTGACCGTAAGGGTCTAAGATTGAGGGATCTGGGTGAGAGAGGGAAGTTCGATTTAGAGAGAGGGAGGGAGGGAGAGAAAGGGAGAGAGCGAGAGTGTGGTTATGGGTGAGAGAGAGGTTAGATTGAAAGAGTTCCAGAAATTTTCACGAGTGAGTTTATGATTTTTTTTGTTTGGGAAGCTTTTTATTTCAAGAGGCAAAAAAGAAGTTTTTTGTTTGGAAAGTGATATCAATTTTTGTGGGAATTTTATATTTGCTAAATTCCAATTTTAGCTAGATCTAAAATTTCCGAGCTCTAATTTTGCTTTTATATATTTTAAATTAAAATAATTAAAAGTAATATGAGGAAAAACTTTATTTACGACAAAAAACCGTTTTGGTTTCTTATACGAAAACGGTTTTGAGTGATCGCATATAATTTGCAAAAACTTTATTTACTACTACAACATATTATAAAACTGTTTCCTTTGATACACTATTAGAATGGTTTTATTACCTTTCATAAATTAGGCGTTGTCGTAGAGCCAAAATGTCGTAGTGAAGTGAACAACACGCAAGACTAGTTGCTAAATTCATAAAGTAATGCAGTATTGTCTCACAAAACACTATATGAACTTTTTTTACTATGAATGGTGTTGTTGAAAGGGGAAACAAAATGCTTAAAGATATGGAAAGAAGTATGATTACTCTTTCTAACTTACTAGAATCACACTAGGGAGAAGCACTTAAAATTGCAACATGTATCCTTAATAGGATTCCAACTAAAGCAACTACACAAACTCAATATATTTCTTGGATTCAGCCTTGTAAGATTCAGCTAAAACTTACAGAAACGGAGTCACAAATTCTTGCTTATAAATAGAAGGGCCTTATAAATTCATTAGCATATTTGTTGTATTTCTATTCAGTTCTCTATTAACATCTTCCCCAGCTCGCTCCCTGCGTTCATACTCCAAAAGCGTAATCAACAGTCGACCCCTTATCTGGTTTGAATAAATAACATTTTCTCTCCACAGGTTCAGACCAAATTCATAAATAGGTGTCTTTTTGGTGCTTGAGATATAAGTCCTGTCCATGTACATCAGAATGTCTCTAATCATTTCTAATGCCTTATAATAATCATTCCATTTCGTGTTTAATTCTTCCAGGAATGAAATTCCTTGAGTGGCTTCAACAGATTTGGCTATCTCTTTGACATGAGAAGTCATGGTAGCAACCAGCTCAGAGTATAGCTTGTCACCAAAATTGTAAAGAACCATATAATAAGCATGTCTGTATCCACAAAATAAAGACAATAGAATATTAGAAACATGAAATTTGTCTCTATGCAATGATGGAAAGGGAAAAAAAAATACAACATCCATTTGATATGCACGTGTCCATAGGAAAATATTTATATAGCTAGCAAGATCATCTTATATGCCAAAAAGGATTCATTATTTCAGGTTAGGACAATAATGAATGTCCAATCACAGCTTGTAACATTTTAACTCAAATTTCATGTAAAAAATGTCAAAAGTCGTGTGTTCCACATTATTTTGAGGTTAAACGGTGTTTATCCTCTGCCATTTAGACGAGTTTTGGTTTAGTCCCTTGTAAAAAAAAATTGGATTACAATTATAATTTGAAAAATCATTGAAGTTGGACTTTCATGACACCAAATTTCAAAATTTAAGGTATTTTTACCCTTTGTAATTTGAGCAAATTTTGGTTTAACCCCTATCATATCATCTATTTTGTACGATCAAAATTCACGAAGGTACGAAATCACAAAATCTTCAAATTATAAGGATGAAATCCAATTTTTTTTTATAGAGGTAAACTAAAACTTGCTCAAATGGCTGGGGTTTATATGTCCTAACCCTATTAGTAATAGCAGCTATACATTATTCTTATCACATGACTACATTTACAATGGAAATGATTTTATTGGTAAAAAAGCATTTCTTGCATCAGAAACACAAATGAAATAAATGCTTTCCTTCCAACTAAAATTCTTATTTGGATCCTTAACATCAACCCTTTCCTAATCATTAATATTATTAGCAAAACCATAGTATAATTAGTGTTCAACATGAGCGACTTGATCAAACGTCATTCAATTTTATTTTATTTTTGAAGTGAATACGTCATTCAATTTCATTGAATACAAAATTGAAGCTTCATAGATTGATGCAATTCTGTTTTTTGCACACTATCTCTCTCATAACAACCAATTGTCAATTTTCTAAATATTGTGCACATCTCTTTAATTAATTTAAGTCAATATAAAAATTATTCCAACTTCACATTAATCAAAAGCTAAGAAAAAATTAACTTTCCTCCAACTCCTTTAATCAAAATTAAGGCTTCAACTATGGCTTCCTCTTCACCTTCCATTAGCAGTTCCAACGAGTCTTCCACTCTTTCTTCCTTTTGAACATTCATGGAGTTTTTATTTGTTTTTCTCTCAAATCTGCTCTTTTACTTTGCACTTGAAATTTTTAACAATTATTTATCTTATTTATAAAATTTTAACTCTTCATAAAATCATTATTATATGTAACAAAATTTTGTTTAATCTGAAGAGAACAAGAAACAAATTTTGTTTTAAAAAAAACAAACAAACTTTGTTTAAAAAAGCAAACTTTAGTTTTCCAAATATATTGCATTAATTAGTTTTATTAAAAAAGATAAAAGTAACCAAACAAAGAAAAAGATACGAGTAATTGACAAAGGGTATAATTGACAAATCATACCCATAAAATACCAAAACGACGGTTAAATAAGAACGAAAAATTCACCCTAAAACGACACTTAAAAAGGAATGGAGGGAGTAAGACCTTATATATAATCTATTTCTTTAATCAAAGAGGACATGACAGTAAACTCTACATAATCTGAAAGCAGCTTATAACAATAAGCTATTTGGAGAGGAACTTGTTAAGCGAGCTAAAAACTATAGAAATATATATCATCTATGCACTACGAACACTCCAATGATTAGGCAAATTATTCGGAAAAGTGTCCTAAAAAACTTTTTTTTTCCTTCGATACACATTGCACACACATCTGTGTGTGCGCGCACGCCCGACAAGAAAATTATGTGTGTCTCCTATAATTCCTCAAGGCTAACCGAGATAAGTAGGTGAAGTAGAGGTTGAGTGTGAGATAAAAGATAAAGGATAACATCCGGTGGTGCAAATAGATTTTGTAGAAAATCTCTTTAAAGTTTAGAGAAAGAGGATATCTCTTGCAAACTATCATCGATAAAAAAATGAAATAAAAGGGAATATCAAAAAATGTTGTGGTAAGTGGCCAATAGTTTGTTTGCAGCTGGCTATTATAGTACTTTTACTTTTTCGCGTCGGAACGGAGACAGTATTGAGTAGTTGGAAAGACGTTTATTGGATAAAAAATTAGGTAGTACGGGTACTACAAACAGATGCTTACTAAAGCTTTACATCCTTGTACTACCAAACATGTCGCGAACCGTGAACCGTACATGTAGATACCAACATGAATTGCAAATTATGTAATTATGCTTCTGATTGAAGGCTTGTTGGGTATCTAACATGGGTTTGACACGACACCGACATATGTAATTATATTCGATTAATCTATTTATTAAATTGTTACTTGTGTTAACGTGTCAGTGTTGGTGTCTTTGTCGTGTGCATGCAATTCATAGATTTCCATAAGTTATTCCAATTATTTCTGAAAATTTGCTTTATTAGGCACTTACCCTAAACAAAATCCAACAACAACTACTACAAGTACATATCTTAAAAGACAAGCACATTATGATGAAACGAAGACAAAGTTTTCGATGAAGCAACAATGGGAATAATGAGAAAGAACCTGTGAAGCTCTTCGAAACTAAGATGCTTAGCGTTGGGGTAACATTTGAATATCTCACGAATTGCATGTTGTAGAATGTTCCAATTCTTGTCAAAATATTCCGGACCACTTACATCTCGAAAATTCATCTTCTGTTTCTAACGAAAACTCAACACAATTTTCGTCTTACTCAGATTCCAAAAAACCCTAAAATTGATTAGGGTTGGAATAACCTAAACTAGTCTTTGCAAATCTGATATGTTATGTTACGCCTCAATCAATCACCTGTTAATTGTCATATGGGCCAAATTATAAGATACTATACATCCATACTCAAGATAATAGGGGATTTTTGGACGAATTTGAGTTGCTTTTTTGTTATTTCCATTATACTTCAAACAAATTTTTCATCAAGATTATTAAAAAAGATAAGAATTTTTGTGATATTTGTTATATAAGTTGTCATTGAAAAAGATAAATATGATTTATTGAGTTTGTTACATTTGAAATTCACAAATATCTATACTTATAATTCTAATTTATATCAAAAAATTTATATAAAATATCAATTGTAATTTAGACCAAAATTTCTATAAATATCATTGATAATCTACATGTGTTAGAGCAATAAAAAGAGTGTAGTTCGTCTTTCCGCTAGTGTATAAAAAGAAAATAGGTTTAAAATACATGAGTTTGGACCGACTTTTTCATTACTTATTTTACCCTTCATTTAAACTATTTTATTTACTATTTTATCCTTTAATAATATTATTTTAAATTTTAATTAAAAATAATATATCTCATTAAAATAGGAAATATCTCACTACAACTACAATAGGAACAAAATTATCAATATTATAAGAAGGGTATTGAGATTATGGGCTGAATTTTTTAAAATTTCAATTATACCCTTAAACAAATTTCAATTTTTTAAAATTTTCCTATATTAATGTTATAATTTTTGTTGTGGTGTTAAAAAAGATAAGGATTTGTACTATATTTGTTAAATTGTTGTTGTTATTGAAAAAGATAAACATGGTTTTTTCGGGTTTGTCACAATTTGAAAGTCACAAATATTTATACTTATAATTTTAATCAAAATCAAAATTTTATATAAAATATCATTTATAATTTACACACGTAAGCGCAGTTAAAAATGAGGAAAGACGGACACGTGAGTGTCACTAATAAATGATAATATAATATTTATATAAGTATTTATTTTGGAATGAAATATAAGCAAAAATGAGAGTTTAAAAGTTGATGTATGTAGACTAAATATTTAACCATTTGCATCAACTTTTCAACTACCATTTATATTTATATGTTATTCAACTATCATTTTTGTCTATATTTTATTTCGAAGGGAGTATGTATTATGTCGATCGATAAATTTAATTTAAAAAAAAAAGTTGATCAATATATTTAAATGGTAAAATTATGTACATAAAATTGACAACAAATTATACGGTTAAAGCACTACAAGTATAGTGTTAAAAAAATTCAAGTTTTTTTTTAAAGTGTCGCAAATCATTTTCGTCCATTTTCAACATTCTGAGTTCTGCAAGATTCGCTAGGCAAATGCAGGCTTCACTAGCAAATCAACCCATAAGCAGAATTTGTTGAGTATTTCAATATTTCTTTGATAGAGTCCTAAGCTCCTTGATAGCCGGAAAAATAGTTGGTTATCACGTTACACTTATCCCCCATAATCAACGAGAAATTGAGTGAATGCATGGCCTAAAACATCTAATCAATGTCTATTTAGGATTTTATAGTTTTTAATTAGTTTTTAGTGTTATTTAATCATTTTGAGCTAGTAATGCTTGTTTTGAATTTTTGATGGAACATGGTGAGGAATAGCACTGGAGATCTGAGAAGCTGCAATGTGGATTAGGATGGAGGATATGAAAAGATGTACCGCCCTGGATCAGCAGTCGGGTCGTACAATAGTATGAACCCATTGGACTAATTCTTATCATTGCTTAATGGTTAAGTTCTATGAGATGGCGCCAATGATTGGTGCTGCGAGGAAAAAAAGGAATATGCATGGAGTAGGTAGGATAAGATAAGGACATCTCATAGGGGAAATGATCAAAGGGTGCAACTTGTAGTGGTTGGCCTTGTGCTATAAAAGGACAACCACATGTTAGTGTCGAGGGTCCAAAAATTTACATAGTGAATTGAGAGGCCAAGTTCGACTTAGGGTTACTAGCACTAGAGTTCTCACTCCATCTTATATTCTCCATGAGCATGAGTGTTTTTCTCAGTGAATTAGAGTTGGGATTACTTGGTGATGTTTTTAGTTCACGTCTCTCCTTCACGGATTGTAATCTTGCACTAACTCTATTTTATCTATCGATTTAGTTTTTCATATTTTCATTTATATTTCATTTCATCTTTATCCCTAAGGTTCAGCATTTATGAGCTAACCATTCTTGTGGTTTAGACATGATGAGGTTATGATATTATTTCTTAAGATTTATAAAGTTATAGCTTTGCTCTTCTGTTTGTCTATATGACGAACTAGGAAGTGTGCTGGAGGGGGTTGATTAGCGTTTTTCGTTTTTTAAATGGTTTTGCGAAAGCATGGATTACCAAAAGTATGACTATTGAATTTGTGTCTTATGATGATAACAAAATTAAGACAATATATTACTAATAAGATTCAAAGCTCAATTGAGAGGTTCAAATAATGAATCTTATGGAGCAAATCAATAATCAATACACATACATTCAAATTGCAAAACTAAATATTCTCAAACCAAACCTATTAACAACAAATCAAACTAACAACTAATGAACACAATGTATATGAATCAATTTCTTGAAGCTTACTTTCAACTTGATTGCGATGAAATTGAATTTGAAAGAATATCAATTGAAGTAATTAAGATTATGTTAGGGAAACAAAATAATTCAAAATCAAATCAAGTTAACGTCAGGTAATGAAATCATAAACAAAAATAATGCAGAAATCTTAAATGACATGGAAGAGAAGAACACCGAGATTTATAGAGGTTCCCCATTTCGTTCTTGGTACGGGGTAAGTCCTATCTTCGTGATAGAAAACGTCTGTATCACAGTCTTCTACTATGATGAAAACAATGTTTACAAATTATTTTGATTACAAAAGATTCTTTCAATTCCTTGATCTTCAATCCTAAGCAACCACACTACCACCAATCTTTAAGTCCTCTTGAAATTGGAGAGCCTCTTGGTCTTCGAAGCTCAAGCTTCCATGTAATCCCTTGAATTGCTTCCCGCGAATTCGTCTTTTCTATGTCCGGAGCTTGGATCCCTTGAACCTTTGAGAAGATTAGAAACAACCCCCACAATTCCCCTTGAAAGAAACCAATGTACAATTCCTATAGCACCCTAGCAATCTACGCCTCAAATTCTACTAATATCTTAGAAAAAGTGTTTAGTCTGAAGAACAAGTAGAGAGAGGCTTGGAGACTCAAGAGTGATATTTGAAAATTGATTCAGTAATTAAAGAAGTGTGTGAGTAAGAGTATGTGTGTGAGATAAGAGTAAGTTGTGCTCAAAATAACACTGAAAAAAGGGTTTGATTCGAATCCTTAAAGTTTTGAATCGGATCAATAGTGTAAAATATGAAATTTGGGTTTTCATGAAGATTGATAGGAATTAGACAATCTTCAATTCGAATAAGATGAAGATTAATAGAAATCAAATAATTCTGAATGGATTCGAAATCAATTTTCATGAGCCAAACACCCGAGAACTTGATTGAATCGATTCAACATATACATGGATCGAATCAAAACATTAAAAAATGGATTTTGAACATATTGAACACAAAACATGACTCCAGATATCACAAGAGCTTTAATGCAATATACAATCGAATAAAATCACTAAAAATGGATTTTGAACATATTGAACACAAAACTTGACTCCAAATATAATAAGAGCTTGAATGCAATATATCAATAAAATCAAATCACTAAAAATGAATTTTGAACACATTGAACAAAAATAAAGAATACACTTCTAAGAACTAGACTTGCGGAGTATGAGATCTAAACTGAGAGGGTGCTTTATAAAAACTAATGACATCACTCAAAATAAAAATACTACTTAATAAAAAGTAATCAAATGGATTGAAACAACTTTCAGCTTCTTTCAAACGAACAGTTTTAACTCAAAATATTTAAAAGTAAAACTTGATCTCTTTTACTTTTGATGATATAGTTTCCTGACACCGATTGGGTAATGGAATGGAAAATGTTTGTTTGATAAGAGTTAGTCCCTATTCACTGAAAGGTGAAGGGAACAAGAGAGACTAATTTGCATGAGTACTAGATCTTGGAGGAGCCGATTAAGAGCTGAGATCTAACTAAGACTCTTGTCATAGCTAAAGGCTCAGCATAATAAGACTTCGGTGGGAAAGGTTGATGACATAACCTAGCAACGTAGCATGTTAATATTATGTGACTACACTCTAATTGGACGTCTTCACGTGCGTGCAGATATACTCCCAACGACCACCAGGTCGCAAGGAAGCCATAGAAAGCTATACGTTATAGATCGTAGTAAAGTTATATCATAATTGAATCTTTGTTTAAACCACGCTTTTAGCTTTGAGAACTTCTAAGTCTTTTTAACTATTTTCACAAACCTTCAACTTTATTTTAATATTGTGACAAATTATTTATTTTATTTTCTTGCAAACAAGTTTTCTATTGGAAAACTATAGAGAGCTATAGCTCCCCAATATCTGTGGGATCAATATCTTTTTATACTATAATTTGGACAGTTATACTTGCATTTAGTCTTTCCACCTTAAAATACTCATACAATTTTGGAATACACTACTTCTCTTTTTCATTACTACATGCAATGTTCTAACTTATAGTTATAAATTTACTTCTCAGTTTGCAATTTCATGTGAAAACCCATTTCATTTTCTTTTTTAACTTCTCAACATCATCATTTTCATAATAGAAGAAGGGAAATTCATGGAAATTATAAACATTTACCAATAGCAAAGTTTAAACATCATGCATGTAATGAAGTCATCATAATATAGACTGATTTTATCATGCTTATACACCCTTTTTCTTCAAATTTTCATCTTTACTAATTAATTCATTAAACAAGTAATGTTTGTGAATTTTTAACACACTGAGGAGGCTGCCCCTAAGAAAAAAGGTATGATTGAACTGGACACTCAAGATGTTTTACTTACTAGTAACAAACTTCTTAGCATTCAAATAGAAACTCTGGCAAAAAACTTGGATGCAAGGGAGGTAGCTCAACTCCCCACAAAAGAACAAGTAAAGTACATGGCAACCTTCACCAGGCAATATAGAAATCCATAATCCAACACTTACAATCGTGGTTGGACAGAACATCTGAATTTATCCTATAGAAGCAATTGTTGTAAATTTTGAATATATTTCAAAAGTTTTAAATATTTTGTGTCCCATTTTTTCAATTGAGAAATATAGAAAAATATTTTTAATAGAAACTTATTATTATTATCATTATTAATATTTTATTTCGTTAGACATGGTCCAATCCCTTTGGTCATATATATTGAATCAATCCAAACATGTTAACTTCCTTTAATTTACCAAGTCAAAAGGATGTACATGGAGTTAACATTATAATGTGTTCCCTGCCCTGGTTTGTGCTACGTGCAGTAGCATATATAACGTACACTCCTTATTTTTTGTTAACTTTGTTAAACTATAACCAACAATTTTAATTGTATTAATAGTGCATTTTATTGATAATTAACTACGGTTTTTTGGCACAGATGGATAACACAGTAAGCTCCCTCATATTTATCTTTCAGAGTCATAAACAATTTCAACGAGTCTAATGTACAATTTTGGTTACATCTTCCTGAAAAGATTTCTTCTTGTCGATTCTGAATCCTTGATTTTAAATCAAAAAGGGCTTGTTAAATCCTAAGGGATTAGCGTATAACTACGCGGAAAATCCTTAAGGATAGTGCGATCAGCATGTCTCAGACTTCTTTCACCGTTTGTTCATTTTGTAGTTGTCTTATTGAATTGATGTTTAGAGATGTTGATTGAGTATGTCAATGGTCAATTATACAACAATCTTCAGACAGATAAGTTTCCTTGGAATCTCCCTTGATTATTCTCAGTAACATAAATTGATTCTTATATTTATATTTTGATTATTATTTGTAAAGATATTTATTCCTAATTTTACAACAGAAACAACTCACTCCAACCTCCACAAGCTAATCATCCACCTCAAGGTACTCAACAACAGCAACCAAGGGTTGGTCTAGAAGAGATGATCACTCAATGCATAAGTTTCAGAATTGTTGAATGCTTTTTCTATGCGATTGGTAAGAACCCGTTCAGAATCTCATTGCTTGGCGTGGAACAAACACTTGATTTAGAGAGAATGTATGGAAGCTTCAGTAGCTTGCATAAATTTACAGTTTGGAGGCTTCTCTAGTGAAGATCATTTACAGTTTTCTTGCATAAATTTAACAAGATTTCACAATTTAATTAAATCTTACAGAATAAAATTATTGGTGATAAGCCGGTTTATTGTAACCAATTATTTTTATTGTGATAACATAAAAACAAATTCCATGACAATAACTCCATAAGCAATTGTTCAACCTTTGACAAGTTCTTTGCCATTAACTCACATCCTTCCAAGTTATTTGCCTTCAATTCTTCTTAATTAAACAACACTCATTTCCTTTTTGTCAACAACATACACACAAGCAAAAAAAAACTCCAACAAACGTCATTGTTGCCATCAACAAAGCACATCCAAAAACATTGCTTAAGCACTAATCTTGCATGTGGTAATGTATGGAACATAAAAGCATGACATTTCTGGAAAAATAATTCGATTCAAAATATATAATTATCCTATTTCCATAGAAAATCGATTAAGGAACGATGGCAACGACAAACGAATGATGACAGAGTCACAACAAAGGAACATTGATGATAAAAGAAAACACAATAAAGTTGGGAGAAACCCGATGAGGGGGTGGGTGTGGTGACCGCCGGATTCTTGTGAGAGAATTACGGAGGCTGGGTGTTATGAATTGGCAAAGATTAGATGGTTTGGGAAAGTGTCATGTGCAGGTCATGCGGGAAACTCTCGGGATTGCTTTTGTCGCTAGATATAGCATTTTCCTTTTAGAATATTAGTTCTAAACTTTCCTTTTTAATCTTCTTGATTCAAATATATATTTATTTTGAAAAGTGCGATATCAACCATTAATTGAAAGTACATTTAATAGATATTTCTAAGTTTCTTTTCTTCTTTCCACTCTTGCCCACATACAACCACACAACTATGTTTTAATTATTTTATTTTTTCTATACTTGATCCTTTCCATTATTCTTTCACGTGACAACCAATCCTCTTGCCTCTTTTAATTTTCTTTCGAGTGAATAGACAATTACCTTTAGAAATTATAAGTTTCGTCAATTACCTCCGTGACATTAACAAAACTTCAATTACCTCCCCAAAAAAAATTTCATAACGTTAATCAATTTATCCCCTCCATCAAATTCCTCTGTTAGTTAACATGACACGACGTTTGATTGCCTACATGGCACTGTCACGTGTCTGGTGTGTCATGCCACGTCACAGGTGATAATTTTTATTTGAATTTTTTTTTTGAAAAAAATCTAGATGTTTTTTACGGTTATGAGCAAATACGCCCTAAAATTTTGTACTTATGTGCAAAGTACCCCCTGAACTTGAAAATTTATGTTTTTTTTTACCCTTAACTCAAGATATTAAAGGCAACGATTAACTGTTAGCTTTAATACTTTAAGCTCTACAAGAATTCATGTTTTTACCTTTATGTGAATTCCACTTTTTTTTTGCCTATGAAATTGGAATAATCTATTGGAATGATTTTATCAGCTTTCTTTTTATCAGAGGTATTAAATATTCAAGCACTATTGAAGAAGTTTAAGATGAATGATTGCAAGTCAGTAGTTTCTCCACTATTAACAAATGAAAAACTTCAAGAGGATGATGCATCCCCTTCCCCGGAATCTGATGCATCAAACTATCGAAGTTTGATTGGAAGTCTAATATATCATAATACCACAAGATCAAACATTATGTATGTTACAAGTCTTTTGTAACACCCAAGGCCGACGAGGGCGGGGAATGGTCGCCTATGCACAAGGCACGACAATGAGCGGCTCCCTAAAGCTTTTAGAGGAACCAAATTACATCGGAATGAGAGAGATCCTGATGCCGTGTAGGTATGGGACTACATGGTTGAAGGAAAGTTTATAAGAATTGTTTGGTATTACCTATATCAACAAGATGCGTCTTCTTTTTGGTAGCCCATTCCATAAGAACTCTACAGTTAAGCGTGCTTGACTTAGAGTAGTCTTTGGATGGGTGACCTACCGGGAAGTTTCCCGGTAAGCGTGCGAGTGAGGACAAAGCATGCTGAAAAGACTCGTGTTGATTTGTGGGGTCAGTCAGCGATCCTGAAAGTCGTCTGAGATGTTACAAATGGTATCAGAGCCGACCTTTCCCAATACGGTATGATTCGGGGACGAACCAAGCGGAAGCTGGTGGGCATGTAACACCCAAGACTGACGTGGGTGGGAAGTGGTCGCCGGTGCACAAGGCACGACAATGAGCGGCTCCCGACAGCTTTTAGAGGAACCGAATTACACCGGAATGAAAAGGATCCTGAGGCCATGTAGGTATGGGACTACATGGTTGAAGGAAGGCTTATAAGAATTGTTTGGTACTATCTATATCAACGAGATGCATATTATTTTTGGTAGCCCATTCCATAAGAACTCTACAGTTAAGCGTGCTTGACTTGGAGTAGTCTTTGAATGGGTGACCTACCGGGAAGTTTCCCGGTAAGCGTGCGAGTAAGGACAAAGCATGCTGAAAAGATTCGTGTTGATTTGTGGGGTCAGTCGGCAATCCTAAAAGTCGTATGGGATGTTACATCTTTGATACAAGATCAAACATTTTGTGTTAATTCTTTTTTGTATGTTTACAAATATCGATGAACTGGTCTAGGTTTTGAATGAATATTAACCCTAACATGTGGGATTTGATCTAATATTAGTTGTTCAAATTGTGATTGGTAATATTTTATTAATGCCTTTGTGACATTAGTTTTAACGTACAACAAAACCTCCAAAAACTCGTCTATAACATTAGGGGATTTGTGATCAACGAAAAGGGATATGAGTCAAGACATTGGTCATAACTATTTTGTTAAAACATTGTGTGCTTAGTAACCAATTGTATTAACCGGATGCAATTACCAAGTAACTAAAGAAAAGTGCATTGTAAACAACCTAATCCCTTCCCTATCTTGATTTTATCAGTTTTACATTTCTTTGCAAACAAACTTATTGCATGTGCATCCCCCTATTTAACATCCTAATATAAATTGACATTGTTAAGTAGACATTTCAATCCTTGTGGACTTTAACTTTATAAATATTATTACAAATTTAGTATACCTGTTAAGTTATCCATCATACTTCAAGATCAAGTTGCAGACATATTTACGAAGACATTACCAAGAGTCAAATTTGATCAAATGCAAACATATTTACGAAGGCATGATATTTTAGATATGTGATTTGAGTCGTTTTATTGGAGTTTGAGGTCATTTGAGACATATTTTAAAGGAGTTGCTTGGTTTAAGGGAAAATTTATATTGTTTTCATTTGAGTCCATGTAATTATATTTCTTCCCAAAACAAGCAATTCCACATGTGTGTTTGAGTCATTTTAGTGAGAAATCATGTAAATCAAAAAATCAAGATATATCATGGAGTTATGGAGGCAAGAGTGAAGATTACAGGAGTTCAAGAAGGTTTTTTTTAAGGAAATACAATGTGGGAAAATAATTTACCGAGTCCGAAGATGAAAGCATGACAGAATTCACACAAAGAACGAAGAAAAACATCATTTTTTTGGCTAAGCTACTGTCCCAGGATGCGCCTCAGCATGTGCCAAGATGCATGGCTTAGACAAAAATGCCCTTCTAGCTTGTTTTTCAAGCCAAAATCGGTGGAAAGCCCTCCAACTTGGTTCTAAACTTGCTTATATATAGAGAGACCCCGTTGCAAACATTTTATTGATTCATAAACCAGATGGTGCAAGGTGAAGGCAAGGATTAAGTCTATCAATAAGGAGGAGAAAGTTAGGGTTGCCATGAGGAACCAAACTCCCTCTGATTGTGGTTCTAAGATAAACATCTGTTTATTTGTTGGAATTAATTAATGAAAAGTCTTTATTCAGTTATGATTTTGGTGGCTTGGTCTGCCTTACGGGGGTTTTGGTTGAGCTTAACTCATTGCTATCTCTATGTTTGATATAATCTTGAGACCTAGGTAAGTCCTATCAAGGTCTACAATGAGCGTAAAATGTTCTTGTCTAAACATAAATATGAAAAAAAATTACATATTCAATTAGGAAAAAATTAGACTAAAAAATTAAATTATTTCTAGAGTTAAATATGTTTTTTTGTTCCGTATATATTCAAACTTTTAGTTCTTATTTTAAGTGAGCTCATATGTATTATTGAAAATTAAATTACAATTATTATTTTCATAAACGTGACATCAATTAAATCTAAAGCAATGAGTGATGATAATAAAAAGTGTCGCATCTAATTTTAAATAGTTTAATTTAAAATTCCAAATCTAAATCATCAAAACCAAATTTCACCCTGCAAAAGCGCCAAACGAAAAATATTTCCCGGCAAACACAGCGCGCGCGAATATTCAAAACCCAAAAAACAAAGTAAAATAAAAAAAACACTAACATGCCAATCTCATTTCCCTTCTTCACTTCCAAAAAAAAACAAAACAAAAATGGATATCTCAGAGATCGCAAAGAAACTCAAACTCTCCGATTCCAAACTTCTCATCCGTAAAGCCGCTGAACTCCGTCGCCTCTGCGATGTCCACTTCGATTCCTCAATCATCGGCGTCGTAAGCAGCTTTTTCGTTACTTACAGTTCTATAACCGTTTTCGGTTTTTTTTTCCATAACCGTTTTTTTTTTTACAATTATTTTTAGGGTGAAGTTGCAAAAGCTATCATCTGTATGGAAATCGCTGCGACGAAGCTTGGTGTTCTTTTCGATCGTTCTTCTGCGGTAAAACTTAGTGGAATGTCTGAAAGGGGTTATATCAGATCCTATAATTCGCTTCACAATAGCATTGGTGTCAAGTAAATTAATCTTTTTTTTATTCTTTTTACATTTTCAATTATTTCTTTTTTGTTTTTTTATTTTTTTTATTTTTTTAATGATGAATTTGTGTTTAGGTTGAAGCTTGATGTGAGGGAATTGGCGATTCAATTCGGGTGTGTTCGGATTATACCGTTTGTTCGTGATGGTCTCAAGCTGTAAGTTCTTGATTTTGTTGTTTTAATAATGTCTGTTACGTGTTTGATGAAATGCTGATGGGAATGTGTTTTAATAATGTTGTTTGTAGTTATAAGGAACGGTTTCTTTCGTCGTTGCCGGCTGCTCGTCGTGCAAGTGCTGATTTTACTCGTCCGGTTTTCATGGCTGTTGCCTTTTATTTATGTTCAAAGAAACATAAGGTACATTTGTAACAATCTCAACAAAAACACAAAGTATGTGGTTATATATTGTAATGATATGATTTGTGATTCTTATTTGCAGTTGAAAGTTGATAAGATTAAGCTGATTGAACTTTGTGGTACATCTGAATCTGAATTTTCTAGTGTAAGTGTTTTATATGCAAAATGTACAATGAATCTCTAATGTGTGATGGGTTTATTAGGTTTGTGAGCGGTGTTAATGAGTTTCAATGAATTGTGAATTGGTGTTGTAGGTTTCTACTACTATGAAAGATTTGTGCCATGATGTTTTTGGTATTGCTAAAGAAAAGAAAGACCCTAAAGAAGTGAAGACCAATAGAGGTATATATCCCGTTTTCAGTTTTATGTATTGCTTAACATCGCATGTTCTATTCAGTTTTTGCTTTTCAATTCATGTTTTTGCATTAAGCGTGTTCTTTTCTGATTCCTGCTTCTTTGGGCAGATCTGCTTGATGTCTTACCAAGCAAAAGAAAAGCTGAGGATGGCGGCTATTTGTCTGATGATGGGGCAGAGGTATCAATGGCTACTCTCTCTTTGAAGCTTACATGAATATTTAATACTTGTTTTGGTGTAACATTGTTAAATTATTTGTAAAAAACAAGGAATTGGTTCTTTTCATCAGTGTTGCTTTTTACCGGGATATGAAACTGATCCTTATAGACCAGCTTTCATATTGGTTTTACCCAAGTTGAATTCGTTGAGATAGACTAATTTTGTGGTCATGTCTACTGTACTGTATTGTTGGAGGTTTAGAATTAAATTTTCTAAAATTATATGGGAAAATTTTCATGTCTTGTATTATCTGTTGGTTTTCTGCGTGTTTTTGATTTTTTTTGTTCTGACCATCCCTTGTTGCCCTGTCTTAAATCCCACATTTTTTTTATTATCTGTTGGATCCATACATTGGCTTGATTAAGGAAACTAGAAATGAAGGTTAATGTGTAGTGATTATACGTAATGTTGAAATCTGAAACACAAGGTTTGCGCTAAATTAAACCAGAGTATGAAGAGTAAAACATCGACTTTACTTAAGGAGCTTTGTCAAAGTTGTGAATGCTTTTATTCTCTTAGAAATTGTTTAATGACCAGACAGCAAGAATACTCAAGATGGTCCATTTAATTTTTTTTTGCTAATGCATTATTGTCATCAATGCCAAAGTTGGTGGATGCATAATGCATTATTGCCCTTTACAACTCTGCCTTATGAAACACCAGTGTCTATTAGATTGGTGAGCTAATGATGTTCCGTGCACTAGGTACATCCTTACTAATTGATGGTTTTAGTTTAAATGGAAAGTCAGATCTAAATTTTACAAAGCAAAACTATATTTACAGTAGCATAGCAATTTTGATAGCAGCAATCGTAAATGTATAAAAAGCTTGCATTTAAGTTGCTGCATGTGTTATGATAGGAAGCTAGAAGTTGATTTTTCTTACAGTTTTATGTGAATGCGATGTTCACATTACTCTCCTTGATACATTTTATAGTTGGTTTATTTATTAACAGTCATCACATTTTTCTGTTAAACAATTTTGTAAGGTAATTAAATTGATTTTCAATAATTGGACCAAGTATAGTGTATTAATGGCAATACCAGTTTCAACATTTTAGTGACAGTTGCTTCTCTTTGAAGATTATACTAGGTGTTTATGAGCTGTTGCATTGTTTTGTTCTTTGTAGTGGCCTCTATTTGGCAGGGTCATAGAAACCAATTCCACTAAATTAATAATTTCAATTCAGACTGGGAAAAAGCCTATTGCATACTTTGGATCAGTGGATTTAAATGTGTGCACCAGAAAGTGCAGTTGAATTCATTCTCAAATAAAATCTTTTTGTATTTAGTTTATAAAGTGGTGATGGGGAGTCAGTTTTAAACACAAGTACCACAATATTCTACCTTTTGATTCATATTTTACTTTCACCATTATGTTGTTCCGTTGCCTTGTATTCTTACAGTTTTATGTTAACATTTTATGTATCGTGTCCTTTCCAATTCAAATGAATAACGAAATTGTCATTTGTCTGTATATCCAGGTTTCAAGTTATAAAAAAAGGAAACAGATGGAAACGCAAGATTATGAGAAATGGAAATCTTCGGTCCTTACATCCAATAAACAAGACAAGAAAGAAGGTATTGAGACAGTTCTTGCACTTTTCTTATACCACTTCTCAGACAAATATCTAGACAGATAACATTGTTTTTGCTTTAACTCTGTAGTGCCCAGCAAGAAACCGAAACAGACTCGCCTCAACTTCGTCAAGGAAACTCCTGAAACCCAGAAGTTGGAGGCGATGTAAGATGGTGGTATTGTTTGATTTGCTTTGTATTGTAATGAAAGTCAATTCAGGAGGAAGTTCAGTACAGTATAAAACAAAGCATGAAGATGGGCATTAACCTATGTAGCAACATAAGAGAAGTGGTCTAGTTGATTATTCTTACAATGTTCTCAATTTTGTTAGTTGTCTTTTGGGGAATTGCCAAAGCATTAATCTATAGCAAGAACTCTGTACAGACTATTACTTTTTATCATTGGAATTTGGCTTCAAAATGAGTCACATACAGTTGTTCATTCACTCGTACTTGATAGTGAATCTGTAAATTCATGTGTATGTACATTTTTCTATTTATCCAACAAAGTTTGGGATAATGCTACCTTTCAACTAGAAAGTCTAACACCAGTTCATCTTCAAGACTGTTTGTAACCCTAACTTGTAGCTATACCATCAATAACTTCCTCAGTTATTCAACATTATCCTCTAAACATCAAGCATATGCTTTATCTCTCACTAGTGAAGTTGAGCCTACTAGTTTTCATGCTGCAAGTTGGGATTCTAGATGGATTACTGCTATGCAAAATGAGATAGCAGAACTAAATGCAAACCACATATGGGAATTTGTTGATCTACCTCCTGATGTTGTCTCTATTGGCAGTAGATGGGTTAAAAGACATGCAAAAGGTAGTATAGAGAGATCTAAAGCAAGATTGGTTGCTCAAGGTTTCAATCAAACAGAAGGATTAGACTATTTGAAACCTTCTCACCTGTTAGCCAAATTATCAACTGTTATAGTTCTACTGGCTCTTGCAGCTATTCATGGTTGGCATCTACACCAGCTAGACGTCAACAATGCATTTATGCATGGTGATTTACATGAAGCTGGCTGCATGAAGGTTCCTCAAGGTGTTTTTCTTCTCCCAAATCTGGCCAAGTTTGTAAGCTACTTAAGTCTACATACGGGCTTAAACAGGCTAGTTGTTAATGGTTTGAGAAGTTTACTCAATTTCTATATGAAATGGAAGAAAGTCACAAGAAAGGGGAGTTTGAAATGTGCTCCTTTTAAAATTTACTATTTGTTTGGTTCCATGTCCACTGTTAATCTCATGTCCCAATGCCAATTGCAACATAATATTAAGAAGTTACATTTTGTTGCTTCACTCCAATCGTACATTTGAGTCAATTCTACCGCAAGAGCAAACACGTCGATAGTCCTGCAACTTACAAAACTTATATACTCAAAAATCTTGGTAGAGGTTATGCTTAATTTAAAAAGGACCAGATTGTTTGGATAGTATAATGATAAATACTAGGCAATTAAATTAACAAGGACCAAATCGTTCTAGATAGTATAATGATAAATACTAAGCAATTTAAATTAATAAGGATCAAAGCGTTCTTGATAATATAATGATAAATATTAGCCAAATAATTTACTAAAGACCAGATTGTTCTGGATGGTGTAATGAAAATATTATTAATGTGATTATGCGTGATTTTAAAGACAAATAACAAAAGATAAGGGTAAGAGAATCACACAAGAGAGTTATCATGATTGACCCAATGCATGTTAGTCCAGTCCCCACACTTCGTGTGAGATTTTCCATTATAGTTTTCAGCTACCAAAACGTTATGGACAACACTATTCTTCTTGATCACACTAGATCAGTTTCTTACTTTGTATTATCAACCACGGCAGGCTTTTACAATTTTTTTGCTTTCGTACTAGAAAGGTTGATACTTTATTTCTCAAAATACTATTACAAATAGAAATAGGAAAAGGATTCAGTGAATCAGTGATAATGATAACATTGTTTTGGATTGAATTTATACTTAACTCGTGTTTGAGGGTATGATGATATGAACACACTCATAATATGTAATCCACAAATATGCTATATATGAGCTGGAGTGTGTTATAGATGAAGAGATTATGATATTTGCATTTAGAAGTGGATTATGATTAAAATCAATCACTTAGTCTCAAATACTTCTCAGCTAATGTTTGAGATTATGATGAACAAACTCGTGATTGATATTGATCAAAGATATAGTGAGAGAGCTACAGCTTGTTGTTTATGAAGAGTTTATGTTGTAGTGAATATTTCATTTATGTAATGATGTTCTTTGTGTTCAAACTCTTGCCTTAAACCTTCATGTCTTTCCCTATTTATATAACATGATAAACTTTGATAATAAGCTCAAAAACAGAGTTGTTAGACACATTTTTTCATGTAGAATATGCTCCCCTTGATTGCTTGGAGAGTAAGAATGTCCATTTGCTCATCTAGAACGTTGTCCTCATTTCCTATAACGTTCTCGATGTAAGATGGTGGTATTATTTGATTTGCTGGAGTGTGTTTCCAGCAAATGTGATGAGACATGATGATCTCATCTTGATGACGTCATGAGCTTTTGTCACTAGGATCCTTTAATGAGATGTCAACTTTTGATGGATCCTTCTTATTTTGCTTAATGAGTTGAACTATTTTAAGGCATTTATGCTGAATTCTCTGTTATACTGCTACCATGACTCATGTGCAATAATATTTTGATGTTTGTTGTTTTACTCTGAGTCATATGATCTTTTCTGTTCCTTTGAATTATGGCTAGAATGTTATCCTTAGATGACTGAAATGTTCTGCATGATGTTACTGGATATGGTTCATTTTCCTTTTCTTTTTAAGGATGGAAATCCTTCAACCTTTTGTTGTTGACTCTTCATTTTAATGAAAAAGCCTTGTGCGACATATTTGATACCTTTCATTTATGCCATTGTGTAATAGATTCTTTATGTTTTTTTTTTGGTGAGACAAAAAGAATGTATTTTTGATTTGATCTTAATGATTCAAATTGATGGAAAATTCTTGGATCATCATAAGTCCTTTATGATATAATATCCATACATATTATCATGAATTTTCACCTTTGAGGGCTGAGGCACTTTTTCCAATCCACAAAACTAGACTCGAGTCGGATCCCGATCCCTCCCACATACCAAAAAAAGGGGTTTCGCTAATGAGGAAGGCTCGTAGAGCTAATCCAATTGCCCAAGCAAGTCCCCCCGCGAGGCCGAAATTGAAGATTGATGAATGACTTAATGAAGAATTCATTCATGAATTGGTTTCTTCTTCAAAGTTGTTTCTTATCATTTTGATGAACTAACGAGAATACTTTTGATTATAATAATAAAAAAAAATCATCATAGTTAATAATGTTCCCTTATCTATGAGATGATAGTAGCTTCTTGATTAATTATCCTTAAACTATTTTGGTAATGATGTAATTCTTCTAATAACACCTCTTCATAATTGTACATATTTTATCTTGTTCATTGAATATCTTTGAGATGTTTTAGTTTAAGCATGAATGTACTCATGGCACTAGGACAATCTTTCTATTGAATGAAACGGTTATGCTTTTTCCTTAAACTCTTTGAGAAACTATTTGAAGATCATCTTGAATCTTCATGTCTTGAAAAGCTTTGACATGTATTGTTGAAGTAAATCCTCAAGGTATGTAACACAACTCAATATGTGTTTTGTCACATAACTTTAATCATAATCTTGTGTAGCTTTTTAATTATTCTATCATGATTGTTCAACTATAAACCTCTTCTTCCTTGAATCTTTAACGCTTGTTAAGAACCTTGTTGTAATGAGGTTGAATAAATGAATCTCAATTATTATGGAATCTTCAATCAACATTCTTGTGATTTCAACAATAGTCTTTTGGTATCTTCTTTGATCTTGTGATGATGTTGTTGTAATATTACCATGCTACTTTAACTCTTCCATTGAGTGCATACATGAATATGTAAGAGACTCCTTTCTTCTCTACTTATGTAAAAAGACTTAAGTGCAAACATCAATAGATCACTGTTCATAAAAATTAGTCTTTATTCTATAAGGTTTGTTATCGTTAAAACACTCATAAAAAAGATTTTTGTTTCTACACTATATGTTCATGGTTTTACCTAAGCTAATTCTGATCATACATTGTTTATTAAGTTTACTGCCACTTCATTCACTTTGATATTTGTCTACATTGATGATATAATCTTAGATGGCACATCTCTAGCTATGTTTGATGAATTGAAAAGAGGTTTGGATAGTACTTTTCGTATAAAAAATCTAGGCTAGTTAAAAAAATCTTAGGTCTTTGAAGTGGCAAGATCCTCCAAAGGAATTAATCTATGTCAAAGAAAGTATTTTTTAGAATTACTTGAAGATTCAGGATTAACTGGCTCAAACCAATGAATACACCTATTGATCCCTATCTTCTTTTGTCACAAGATGGAGGATCACCATATCTTGATATCATTGCATATAGAAGATTAGTTGGACATTTGCTTTACCTCATAATTACATGTCCAAATATAGCATTTGTTGCACAACAACTGAGTCATTTCATGGCATCCCATACAGAATCGCATCATAAAGCAACTTTGAGAGTTCAACGTTACCTCAAATGTTCTCTTCAGTGATGATGATGTTTGAGGGTGCGTTGATACACGAAGATCTACTTATGGTTACTGATTCTTTATTGGAAAATCCCTTGTTTCTTGAAAATCAAAGAAGCAACAAATTGTTTCATGTTCATCTGCAGAAGCAAAATATAAAACATTAGCTTCTGCTACTATAGAACTTCAATGTATGTGTTTCCTGCTTCATGACTTGCAACAAGCTCCATCTCGTTTGCATGTACTATATTCTGATAATCAAATTGCAGCGTATATCTCTGCTAATCCATTGTTTCATGAAAGAACCAAGCATCTATACATAGACTGCCATTTGGTTCATGAGAAGATTCAATCAGGAGTCACATGTTTGCTTCCCATTACTTCACATAATCAAACAATATATGTTTTCACCAAAGTAGCATGACCAAAACAGTTCAATGATTGCATTTTCAATACTGGGATGGTAGACATATACCAACCTCCAACTTACGAGGGTGTATCAACAATAAATAGAAAAGAGGAAGAAATGACAAAACTTGAAGCACAAGTTACTTATCTTACAACGCAAGTCACCTTCTAGTTAGCTTAATTTCATTTGTAGTTTCATTTGCATTTATCTTACATGTAGTTAGTTATGACAGTTAGTATGAGATGGCGCTATTAGGTTACTCCTTTAATTTTGTTTTTATGATGTTTTTATTGTTATGTTTATGTTGTATATCAGTGATTGCTTAATATGTAAAAGCACCCTAGCTAATATCTATCTCGAAATCATCTACATTAGTCATTCTTAAGTTTAGGTGTTTCTTGCTATTCAAGTTTTCTTAAATTTTAAAACACTTGATTTGGTTCAAATTATACCTTGGAAATTATGATTTCCATCATTGTCAACCTCGATTGTTTGGTTTAAGTGGTTTGAATTGATTCAAAAAGATTTTGATTCGATTCATTCAGTACCTCGGGTCTTTGGCCTCTAGTTGTTGAGTCCTATCAAAGTTCTTTAAATAAGATCAATCTATATATGGAAACCATGATTCAATTCAGAAGCATGTCTATGCAATTTTGAATCGATTCATTCTTCATTTGGAACTGGCTTGAATCGATTCAATGTTACCTTCGTGTCAATCTTCATATCATCCAGGTTTCTAGTTTTACATTAATTGAATCAATTCATGCTTCACATGATTTGATTCAAGCTCATATTTTTAGTGTCATTTTGAGGAAAACTTTTTGCTCTCATTCACACCTAAATACACCTCACTCCCTCATTTTCTCACTCATATAATCAATTTGCAAAAACACTTTAAAGTCTCCAACCTCTCCTTTTCTACATCATTCTTCATATTAAACAGTTTTTTCTAAATACTATTGTAGGATTTTATATCTATATTGTTAGGGTTCTTAGGTTAATTGTAAGTTTGGTTTCTTTCAAGGATCTTGGTGGTGCATTAAGGATCTAAAGAAAAAGGAGGTACCTTTCACCTCCAAAGGTAATTGTGGGAGTTCAATGGGATCTAGGTTGTTTCTCAAACATTCAAGGTTCAAGGTGATCAAAGCGGAGGCATGGCAAAGACAATTTCTCAGAGTAGAAGATCAAAGGATTGCATGCAAGCTTGAGATTCGAAGAACTCGTGGCTGTTTGATTTCAAGAGAGTTTGAAGATTGGATCTAGTGTGATTGATTAACATAAAACATTAGGAATCGAATGAATCTTTGTAATCATACACTTGTAAACATTTTCATCATATTGGAATCCCATATAAGACATGTTTTCTTCTACGAGGAGAGGATATACCCATAGCGAGGACGAAAAGGGGGAACCTTTATAAATCTCGGTGTTCTTCTTTCCCTAAATCTTTAAATTTCTGCAAATCAATTTTTGATAGAAATGATAACTTGTTGCTTAATTCATCACATATATCAAAGTGTGTAATTACTTGCATTAGTGATTTCTTGTTTAAGAGTAGGTATGGTTTGATATAGTGATAAGTTTAGTAAATTGTTGTATGTATTGATTAGTTGCTTGCTAAGAAATAATTCAAGGTTTAACATCTCGTTCATAATTGAATTATCTTCGTTTATTGCTTATTCTATTATCATTGAAGCTCTTGCAAAATCCAATATAGTCATATTATTTCAAACAATTTTTAAATCACACTTCCACATACGTTTTTAATCGAAAAAATTATTGCCCCCTCCCTTTTCTAGCTTCTTTTTGTTATCGTTATATCGACCAACAAGTGGCATCGAAGTATGGTCTCTTCACCAACAATTGATCATCTGAAGAGTCGATATGACAAACAACGAACCTAAAGGGGTTTACAATAGGGCTCTTATTTTTGAAACTATAACTATTGAAAAGATTGCATGATTGTGCACATTCAATCGGTTGACATGAGTTAGTGTGGTGCTTCTCTAGGAAAGACAACACTCGACATCAAAGAAGAAAAATAGCTTTCCAATGATGATGAGATGGTGGAAAATATTAAGATGCGGCGGCATTAACTCACTGAGTATCCCTCATTTGACCGGTGTGTATTGAGGAAGAGGGAGACGTGAATGGATAGATAAAACAACATTACGTTTCTACCCCTATTTTTATTTATTTTTAATTTAAAAGCAATTGTGTGTTTTTTCCAGATTAAAAAGGTGTATCTTGTTAGGGTTTTTGCAGTGCGGTTTGGAACGGTTTTGATATAAACAATAATCAGATCCAGAATAAAAATCACATGTGGTTCGGTTCGGTTTGGACGACTGTTCTAAAATAATTCAATCTAATCCAAATATATGTGGTTTAATTTGGATCGGATTTTGGATACGCAACACATAATTTTTTTATTAATATTAATATTATACATAGACGGTAAAATAATAGGTTTGATGCAAAATATAACACAAATATATTCCAAAAAAAACACAAATATATTAAAAAAAAATAACATTATAGAATGAAAATTATCAATTATATTCGAAAAACACAAAGTAGTAATAATAAAGATTAAATTAATGCAATATATAGGATTAAAAACCAACAAGCAATATTTGTAGATGTAACTTTGTCAAAAAAAATTGGCATTCGATCTTAAATTAGATTGAAATGGGTACAATCTTACCCCGATAATGTGGTTTCTCCCCTTGATTATTTAATGTCCTCCTCGGCTAAAAAGTGACCGAAAGGACTAACACTTGTTTTGCATGCCATAATTTGGAAAGCGCGGAAGGGGGTTGTTTTTTGTTAAAAAAATTCGGGGGTGGGGGATATTTCCCTTCTTTGCTTTAATTCTTGATGTTTGGGTCTTTTTTTTATCAGGCTAGTACCTTTTGTACTTCTTCTGATTTGTGGGTCAAGTACTCTTTATATTTATCTCATAATCTGTCGTTTGTTTTTCTCTTTATCAATATGGAAGGATTACCTTTGTTACCATATTTCTTCCACTACCTTTGTAAACATATTTCTTCCATGTCATACCATGATATAATGAGGTGTATTGGATTAAGATTTTAAGAGATTTTAAAAGACTTTTTTACTATCAACGAGTCTTGTGGTATACAATCAAGACTCTTCATCATTTAAACAAAGTCTTGTGATATTCAAAATCATTCAAATTTCGAAGGATTGTTTAATAAATTGGATTTTGATGAATTTTGTGAGATTTTCTAGTAAAATTTTAGGCTTGATAGCAGTTTTGGCCCCCTAACTTTCACGAAGTTGCGATTTTGGCCCCCTAAGAAAAAAAACTACAAAACCACCCCCTAAGTTTTGCAACTGTAGCAGTTTTGGCCCCCCAAGACCAATTTTTGGTAATAAAAAAATGGAAAAAACTTAGGTACAATTCCTTAGGTGCTTTTCGTATGGTTCTTAACTAAATTCAGCATGATTTCCTTAAATCCATAATTCTTTCAAAGTTTGTTATCACCAAAAAGGTTATATTTTTAGTTAAGAACCATACGAAAAGCACGTAAGGAATTGTACCTAAGTTTTATCCTAAAAAAAAACATGTGGCAACTCACTTAGGGTGCCACGTCAGCGTAGACCTTGTCAAAATTGGACTTGGAGGCCAAAACTGTCATCAATGCAAAACTTAGGGGGCGGTTTTGTAGTTTTTTTTCCTTAGGGGGCCAAAATCGCAACTTTGGAAAAGTTAGGGGGCTAAAACTGTTATTAAACCAAAATTTTAGCATGAAAAAGTCTTTCATTAAAACATTAGATTTCTTATGATTGTTTTTTCTTTTAAGATTTTAGTCTCTACCCCCCTTCCTCTCTCTCTGTGAAAAAAATATGTAAAAAAGAATTTACATTTAGGTAACTTTATATTTATCTCTCTCCCAACCAATAATTCCCTTTACTCAAAATAATTTATTTTAATTATTTTTTTATCGTGATTTTTCATCAAAAATGCACTAAAGTTATCAAAGTTACTAAACCTCAAAGTAACCCAACTATTTTTCAAAAGGAATACACGTGCGTCCGGATCATGTGAGTTTAAGGAACTTATTAAAATTTTATTAAAAAGGCATACTAATCTACTCTAATACTATATTTAAAAAACCTGATGATTGTACTTTGCCTAATTGATAAATATCGATTCTTTTTGCATTGACCCATGTTCTTGTCAAAGAAGGCATGCCATGATGAAACGTGTATGTGATAAGCTAAGAGACTTCTCTCTGTCAACTCAATGAAGTTGCCCTATTTGCATTTTGCCTGGTCAAACTTGGCGTCCATTTTTATAATTCCATTATTAGCCATACAATAATCACATCAATAACTTCGTCTACGGTTTCAATCCTCTACGGACGTAACTATTAGAATTTGCTGTATCTCACCCATTACAGCCTTTCACTCTTTTAACTCAACAAAAAAAACTAAAGTGTAACGAGTTAGTTTGATTTGGTTATCAAGAGACAAAAATTGAAACCGATAAAAATTAATTCGTTTGATACAATTTTTACAATCTTTTGTCATGAAATCTTAAACAAACCTTTTGAGGTTAAAGTAAATAAAAAATCTTAAACGAACCAAATAAATCAAGAAGTAGTTGGTTTAATTTACAAATGAAAAGATGACATTGAGTATCCTTTGGGCATATACTATATTGTCCATCTTAGTATATGCGTTTGTAAAAAATTATCATATTTGAGCTCGTCTTCTCATGGATAAACAAGTCAAGTGTCATTCTCCATGTCAATTGGGCACCTAAGTATTTGTATTAGCGTGTTAATATAAGTACTTTAACAACAAAAAAGACAATTCTCTCTAAAAAAAACAACAAAAAGTGCTAGATATCAAGAATGATTTTATCTAGAAAGATTTAAGAATGACATGACACAATAATCACCCTTAGATTTCAATCTCATTTATTAACCTTTCATAAAAAAAAAAATACATAACACACAAAACCCCATGATTTCCGGCCAGAAAGAGATTTTATTGGCTAACATTGATTTCAGGACAATTTCTTGATAAAATCTAAGGGTGATTATTCTGCCATGTCATTCTTGAATTTTTCTTGATAAAATCTTTCTTGATGTATAACATTGCTCTGTTTGTACAACTATTTAATGACAACTTTTGAACAACTTTCTCTCTTATACTCACATGATGGTTTCATCCTCTTTCTTCATTTTTCTATCTTCATTGTTTTTGACCAATAAGAAGAGAGAGAAAACAAGGTTGTCAACAAAGTTGTCATCAAATGAATGTACACATAACATTTCTCTAAAAAAATGTCGCAATGTAATTAAAATATGGAAAAGGCTAACCGGTGCCCCCGGGCACTGGTTAAGGTTACTAAAAAAGGAAATTATATAGTATATATTGCATTGAAATTGTGCAATCAATCCATAAAAAGTTAAAAAAATTTCTTTTTTTAGTAATAACTTCAATTTTTGGTATCTTTAACTAGGACGTCGAGGCACAGGTTAGCATGACTCTTAAAATATGAACCAAAATCTTTCAAATGAACTTGTAAAATTGTGCAAATCATGGTATTTAAACAACTAAATTGCATTCTAAATCCAAAGTATAAAAAGAAGTACATATTCCAATAAATATCATAGGTTTATGAATAAATTAATGAATTTTAGTGTTATATATATATATATTTACAGATGTGCAGGTTGGACACTAAATTGGTCGTAGCCGTACACATATACATTCAAATTTATCGGTAAATACCTAAGCTCAAACCCATGAATTTGGGTATTTATCATGCCTATTGCAAATAATTTTTTGCAAGTTTTCAGTGGGTTTCAGTTCAGCTGTCATCCCAGTTTAATCGAGTTGAGATTTAAAAAAGGTCAAATACATGCTAGGATCCTTTAAATTTTATGTTAGTATTGGATACAACGGGGGTTAACAAACAAAGAAACAAGAACCATGTAAGTTGTTATATCACGAGGCTTCGAACAAAATGCAACAACTATGGAATGAAACAAGGTTGATTTCATTGTTGGGTCAAGTATTTGAGATTCTTTTAAGAGTTGAAAAGAGAGAAAGGGTGGATGAACGAGACATTGATATATGGGTATTTTTTTTGTCTTAATGATTGTGAACTGAATCTATTACAATCTATGTGATGAAACCCAGAGAATGTTTTGCTAATTTTAAAAAAAACGATTTAAGCTGATTTTAAAAAGAATTAGAACGAATAGAATGAACTATTATTAAGTGGAAAAATGAGACATGAAATGGACAATGTCTTATCAACAATGCAATAGGAGGTCACGTTGTTGTTGTTTGGATGGACAACCGGGTTGAAGTTGTGATTGGAACAATTGAAGCAATGCGTGTTGTTGTTGTCGTCGTCACTGAGAAAGAAGAAAAAGGTTTGTGTAGTGTGTCTAGAGATGTCAAATGGGCTAGCATGACCCATCCCGACCTTGGAGGCCCGAGTACATAAATGAGCCAAACTGACTCGACCTATTTATAATTGAGCCACATATTTATATGTTTGATCCAATCTATTTTGGTCATGAGTCAACCCGAACAACCTATATAATGGTTGAACCCTAATTTTCATCCCTGAATCCCTTTTTATATTGCTGACTCACATATGCCAATTCACCACAAGTGTTTGCCACATAATACGCTACCTGGACAAAAATCTTAAACAACAAAATAGTTATGATTAATTTCAAATTTTTAAATAGTTATGAAACCAATTTAAAATAAAGAAATATGTTAATGGAGCAGAGTCATCAATTAAACATTCTATTTAATTTAAATGAAAAGAAGAACAAACAATCCAACGTACATGTACACACGATAACTTGGTACACCGTAACACACATGATTGTCCGATATTTTTTTCCTCTTGTTCGCATGATTCTGGAACCTGCAAACAAAACAATTTTCAACATTCTCTCTCTTCTCTTTTCTTCTCACTCTTTGGAACCTTCCTCCTTCTGTGGAAAAACCTAATCCAATATTTAATTCCCTTCTCATTGGTTTTGGGTTTTCCTTCAATCATCCAAACCTTGAAGGAACAAGGGAAGAGAGAGAAATCATTTCAATTTTAAGGGTTAGGGTTAAAGATAAGTTGAGAGAGAATTTCATTTTTTCTGAAATTGATGCAAATTTTGGGTTTTGTGGGTTATTTATAAATCAAATCAACGAAAAAGATTTGATTTTTTCATCTGGGTGTGTGAGAAATGATGATGGATTTGGGGGTTTCTGATGAGATGTTAGGGACTTTTGCTCCACTTTTAGTTTATTGGATTTATTCTGGTTTTTATGTTGTTTTGGGATTGTTTGCTGAAGATTATAGGTTACATACAAAACAAGATGAGGATGATAAGAATTTGGTTTCTAAGTTTGATGTTGTTAAAGGTGTTCTACTTCAACAAGCTGTTCAAGCTGTGGTTGCAACCCTTTTGTTTGCAGTAAGTTTTTTTGAGATGAAAAGTTTTTATTAGTAGATATTTTTACGGATTGGTAAATACCACATGAAACTCACAAACAAATGAGAGGTCTGAGGTTCGAATTCGGGACACAACAGCGTAGCAATTTTAGCATTTGTCGGTTGAGCTAGGACTTATTATGAATTACTAGTAGATATAATAATTGAATTGATTTTATATTGCCTAAACTGGTTTGTGGAGGTTTAATTGCTTAATGAATTGTTCTATTTGGTCCCTTTATGTGTTGACTTTTGAGGAAAAGTAGACAACAAACAATTTTGTTTTCAATATCTTTTGTGTTTTGTCTTTTTTATCATAGTTTACCCTCTTTTGCAAATAGTATGTTTTGCCTAGTTGTTTAGAGTTCAGCGCTTAATATGAGTTGATCTTGTGTATGATGTTTTTTGCTGTTGTAGATTCTGATAATGTTTTGTTGCTGTTTGCTTTGTTACTTAATTTATCAAATTGGAGTATTTCAATATGTTTAGATGATTGAATTGTTTTTGAGTCTGTTTTTCTTAAGCTACATCAAATGGGATAGTTGCTTTGCATCTGTAGAAACTATAGTGGGTTATAGAAACTCCTTAATGACAATATGTTATACACACAAAATAAGTTTCTTTTACTCGAGAAAGGAAAGAAGAGCATATAACACCATTGCAGAATTGGCTCCTAATGGTTATGAGTTGTTCTTCTGTTTCAAAAATTAGAAAAAATAAATTGTGAACCGTTGCTAACATTGACTTGTCTCAAAGTTTAGAGGTTTTGCATTTACTATCTATGAAGCGTTTTCGAGCCAAATCTTGTGTGGATTTTACTTTGGAGTCATTGATTTAATATCACCAGTGTTGTCAAATAGCGGCTATAGCATATCAGAATTTGAACATACTGCTATTATTCTGCAATACTTTATTTACAACAAAGTGTTCTCGAATAGCAGCTATAGCATAACGAATTTGAACAACCCTCTATTTTCCACGTTCCAGAGTTGACAACGCTGTATAATCTGTACTTTTTGGGTTTATTATGTTGAATTATTGTGAAGTAATGAAGTTGTGATTGTATCTAGACAACTAATTGAGAAAACCGCAATTTTCCATGATCCGCGGTTGACAGCTCTGTATCACGTGTACTTTTTGAGTTTCCTATGTTGAATTAATGTGAAGTAATAAAGTTGTGATTGTATCTGGATAACTATAACTAAACTGTGGTTGGGTTTTGGTTTGTGTAGGTGACAGGAAGTGATAGCCAAAGTAGTACCAATGAGAATACTTCTCTCCTTGTTTTAGCAAGACAATTTATTACTGCAATGTTGGTAATGGACACATGGCAATATTTTATGCATAGATACATGCATCAGAACAAGTTCCTATACAAACACATTCACTCTCTACATCACAGACTCATTGTACCCTATTCATTTGGAGCTCTATACAATCATCCCATTGAGGGGCTTCTTAACGACACAATTGGCGGAGCTTTATCTTTCCTCCTATCTGGTATGAGTCCTCGAGCATCCATCTTTTTCTTCTCCTTTGCCACCATTAAAACCGTGGATGACCACTGTGGATTATGGCTCCCCGGGAACCTATTCCATATGTTTTTCAATAACAATTCTGCTTACCACGATGTACATCATCAACTCTATGGCAACAAATACAACTTCTCGCAACCGTTCTTTGTTATGTGGGACAAAATCTTGGGTACCTACATGCCATACTCATTAGAGAAGAGAGCTAGTGGTGGTTTTGAATCTAGACCTTGTAAAGCTTACAAGGATGAATGAGTAGTTAATCTTTTTGCTTGATGAGTATTTTTAATGTGTACTAGTATTGTTTTTTTTTCCTTCCACGTTATGATGACGAGCACTGAGAGTGATCATGCCTGTATATACATTACATATGATGTGTCCTATTCTATTGAAGTGTTCGGAACCATGTCCAAACCACTCTCCGGCGAAGCTAGGACTGTTAGCTATTATATGGCTGTGAGTTTGATGTATCCCGCCCGTGGTAACAAAGATACACAATATTTTTCTTTCTCTTATGTTCATACTAGATAGTTTTAATAAAGAATATTGAGGAGAAACCTATGCAATCTTTGATACTATCATAGTCCTTTATTTGTTTTGCAGACTTTGTTTGTATTGTATCTCTCATTATGTTTTCTAGAAAGATCAATTTATGTCCAAAGAATTGTTGTTGAATTTGATTATTGTAATGGTAAATGGACAGTTGCTTCTAGTTATGTACTGTGACGCTTATAATCATTTATGATTTAATGTGATGGATATGTGTGTGTATAATGTACAATGTATCCACTAATCATTTGTATTCTAGTGTGGACTAGATTGTTTGTGGGGACAAGTGTATTCCCATCAGAAAAAATGCTCAAATCTCTGATGCTTCTTTTTTCTGATTGATATTTCTAATTCTCATTTCTCTAATGATTGAGCTGTATACTCATTATTTATGAGCCAAGTCCCAAATTGTAGGTTCGTCTTAGACCATCAAAATCTCAAAAACGGTCTCGGAGACACAAGTCATGCAATTTTATGGCCTCCGCTGAATCGGTTTCAACCACAACTAGAACCTCTCTTTGCAATCAACTTTAATTCGTAAAATATAGCAGAACATTCTTCCATAATCATAGAACATCAGGCAAATATACACAACATTGTGACCACTTCAATATGTTTCAAGCATAGATCAAAATAGTCTCTGAAATTTACAAATTGGTAAATTCATCCATAAATTTGTATTGCACTATTGTGTTTTTCTGTTCACTTGGGTGCAATCATAAGGAGAGACACATCAATTGATATCAAGTGCCAATATGTATTTTGACGCCAAATAATTAATCTATTGAAACACATTTATTAACTTACGTGATCAAGTAATAATCTTCTTCCCGGATGTAAATTATTTTTTTAGGGTCAATTAGTTTAGTGGCTGAAATTCACATTTTAAATGTGAAGAAGTGAGGTGTCTGAGGTTTGAACTTCAGCCCTTGTATATATTATATAATGTCCGTACTAACTGATAATATATGTATTGATCAATTTATGATATACAAACGTACATATTTAATGTGGTTAGCACCTAGTAATCATGAGTAATCGCAGAATATGACGACACATGAATCCTACACTAGGAAAGGATTTTCACCAGATTAGGAAAATTATAATTATACAACATGATTGATATTGAATTCAATTTAGGTGGATTCAATCCGCCCTCTCTAGATAAAGTTACACTAGGTAATATTTATCTTGGTAAGTAAATCTACATGTTGGTCCTTAAGAGAGACACATGATACCAGCAGTTTGCCATAATGAACTTGCTCATAAAAAAAGTAATTAAGCAATTACCTCCGAAATCGTAAGGTTCATCAATTATCATTTAACATCAACAAAATTTCAATTACCCTTTGAAATTGCACAACATTGATCAATTTACCCCCTCCGTCAAATTCTTCTGTTAGTCAACATGACGTTTTGCAAATACCCCTGAAGTTTTGCACTTATGTGCAAAATGCCCCCTGAATTTGAAAATTTATATATATTTTTTCTTATCCTTGACTTAAAAGATATTAAAGGCAAACAATTAACAGTTAACTTTAATACTTTAAACTTTACAATATACAATCCAATATAAATATTACAATTATTGTACAAAAATAATAATAATATTACAATTAACATTTGGATCCTTTATTACAATCCAATATTTTAGATAACAAAAAGCAAAACAATATACTAGTCCATAACCACTTTGTAATACTTTATTAGATATGGAAATCCAAACTCATAATACTTCGTTGTGAATACAATGAGCACATGACAACCAACATAAGCATTACCCTATGGAGCCTAACACTATTTGGCAATAATGATGTGTTTGACACCTATGTTGGGAGTCATAAGCCAGAATTCCAAAAAGAATTTCAATTCAACATTGTTTTGATAGAAAAATAAGTAGTTCAAAATACTCATTAGGTAAGATTGCATACATGGATACAAAACGGGATTAAACAGCTATATTATGACTCTACTTTGTAGTGTTCTTATAATGTGTTAGACATCTGATTATTATGTTATTAGGCAACAATTACTATTAAGAAGGTTTTTTGAGGAAAGTTCTTGGAGGAATAGACCCAAGACTCTCAATTTTCTAGAGAACCCATAATCCTATATTCTTATTGTATCATAGTAAGTTATTTATGTTATATTTCCATGTTTGGTACCAGTTTCTATCATGATAATTTAGAGAATGCGTCTTAAATAACTTAAATATTAAAGATATATGTTAATTGTTTGCCTTTAATATCTTTTGAGTCAAATATAAGCAAAAAAATATATAAATTTTCAAGTTCAAGGAGCATTTTGCACATAAGTGCAAAACTCCAAGGGGATATTTGCAAAACGTCATGTTGACTAACATAAGAATTTGGCGGAGGGTGTAAATTGATTAACGTTGTGCAATTTTAAAAAAGTAATTGAAATTTTGTCAATGTCCGAAAGGTAATTGACGAAACTTCCAATTTTAAGGGGTAATCACTTGTTTACTAAAGTAATAGTCAGGAGAGATATGTTTCATGCCAGAAGAATGTAGAGTTGAGATCACACAAAGATAAATAGTAGCATGGTCCTTGGAATATAAAGTTCAGTGAGCATATTAAAAGCCACGTGATCTCTGAAGTTGTAATGGACATTGGGAGACAGGGGCGTAGCCCTTCATGTGGAAGGGGTAGCCTTGGCTACCCCAACAACAATATTATTCTTGAGTCAGTAGGTATGTATTTATAATCAACTACTTCAAATAATAGACATTGAGTTATTCCAAATAAGTTCAGTTGCCGAAAATTAGCATAGATAAGAAAGTTAAAAATTTACTACATGGTTGGTAGATTCATTTGAATTGGTTTGGAACTTCCGGTCTCAATAACAACTATAGAGAAAACTTTTTCAACAATAAAAATTATCAAGACAATAGTCGTAAACATATTAAATGGGTAATGAGTTTCTTGCAAATAACCTATTTGTTTACATTGGAAAAAACATTATTAATCTATTTTGTAAACAATCAATTATGGATAAAATTGGCTTCGTAAAACACATTTTGTCCAACTTTTCTAAATAGCTATTTTCAAATTTTATTATTTATTGTTGTTATAAGCTAACTTTGATGTATTGACTAATTTTTGGATTATTTTGTTTTTAGTCCTTAATTTTTTTTGTTATATAAATTAAATCCAAAATTAAAAACCCTTTTTATTTTTGTTGTAGAATTTTAAAAAATTAAGACAAAAATTGAATAAATTTTTTAAGGACTAAACCTTAAAAATTATGATTTATAGGACTAAAAACATATTTTATCCTTAAATTTAGTATGTTGGTTTTAAAACTTTTTTTTTTCAAAACAAATTTATTTTATTTTTCTTTTTCTTTTTAGTTGGCCCTTGCATAAATTTTTTGCTAGCTTCGCCGCTGTTGGGAGACCAATCTACAAAAATTGAAAAGTAAATACATAGGAAGAAATTTGCAGAATTTGAATAATACAAGGACCACTCTGCATAGTTCTGGAAAAGTATAAGATAAGTTCGATATTTGAGAATTTCCACATTTTAACAAAATTCTTCGTAAATCTATTCATTTTAAAAAGCATCTATAGTATGTTTTGATGAGAGCATTTTATTGGATAATGTAATTTTAGAAGATACTTCAAATACTTTGGTGTAAATGATTTTATATGAATGAGAGAATTTTATGATGAGGTCTACGTTACTCCTAGATAAATTGAGGGTAATTTACCTTACGATTCGATTCTAGAACGAACGGGATAGAAACTACATGTTGAGTGAAAAAGATGAAGAAGTTTGATGTTTTGAGATGAAAATGATAATTGATTGTAAGATTTTTTTTTATTGGTGAGGTCTACATTACCCCTTAATGAATTGAAGGTAATTTAGATAAATATGATTCGATTGTAGAGTGAATGAAATGAAAAAAAAATTGATGTTCTTAAGATAAAAATAGTAATCAATTGTAAGATAAAGATGAAGAAAATGAGATTTTTTTGAAAAGGGTAAATTATCCCCAATTCATCAAATGATATTTTATTTTAGAATTTTATTGGACAATGTAATTTTAAAAGATACTTCAAATAACTTTAAAAATGTAATTATCACTTCCAAACACATTCAAAATTTATCATCCAAATAAAATAAAATCCAAAAATTCAAATGTATTATCTCATAAAGTTCTCAAGCATTACCTGTTTTAGCATCTTACACGTCCCTCACACAGATAGAGTCATATTATTTAAAAAAAGAACTGGTAGTTATATCCTTGCTCTGCCATTATTGATATAATAGCTGGCCAACATGTTTTTTCATCCATCTAAATCATCAAGCCTAAGTCCCTAACTGTGTAGAAATAATAATTGGTTAGTATTTTGAATCAAGCACGTTAGGTCGTATTCATCTTGTAGCTACGGACAAATATACCTCATTTACTATCTTTGTTCATGGTTAAGTTATTAGACGCTAGAATATGACCCTCCAGTCACATTTTTTGGGGTCAATTTTCAAGTTTAATAGTATGTGTGTGTGTATACTTTAAGAAGTAGATATTTCATGCTAAAATGTCTGTTGTTACTCCATGTGTAGTAAAACTATCCACGATCCAGGTTAGAGGTGTTCATGGTTTGGTTCAAGACAAAAAGCGAACCAAATTGTTTTTCGTAAATCATAAAAACTGAACCGAAGAAATAAAGATGTATCCCGAACCGAACTGTTATTATAGTTTGGTGCACCAGATCCATGATTCCGAACAAAATCATAACTAACTTTTAAAAAAAGTCAAAATGTAGTTTTATGATCAATTGAATACTAGGACTATTTTTAAAAACCTAATTATTAAACTAAACTCCACCGATAAATATTCATCTAATAAATCATGAATTGAACCGAGCCAAACTAGTTCAGTTCAATTGGCAAAAATTTTGTCACAATTTAGTCTTGGTTGGATCAGTTAGGTTTAGCGGTTAAGTTTGGTTTTATGCTAATCAATTATATACAACATTAAGCATTAGACTTGCTCCTGATTTATACATCTACCATTTTTTAGTAACATAACCTATCTAAGAATGAAAAACAAACCAAAGACAACAAGAAGCAAAAAAGTTACAAAATCATACCGATCTAGTAATTTAGCAGGAGGGTAGAGAACCCTATCTCCAATACCTTTCAAGTTTAATATCATATTCTTGAGTTGGGAGGCTCTTTACGGCACCACCCAATAAGTGGTCTTTAAATCTTTAATGCTACCATCTTATTCATGGTCCTTGTCTCTTTGGCCACAAGAGTTGTCGAAAAATTTATAATTATACCCCGCAATTAATCACGATGTTTATTTTTTAAATATAGATTATAAATAACAGAAAAAGTTGACATCATACAATTTATTCTTACTTTAAGCGATCTTAAAACACATGAGAATCATCACGTTGAGCGAAGAACAATTAAACATATTAGTTTTTTGTTTTGTTACAGGATTAAACAAGTTAGTTAGATAACATATCTTCCTCTAAAATTTTCAAACATCATATTGTTCAACACTTACTTTTAATCTAATGTTCACGCTGAAATTTACCATTAAAAATGTGGGGGGTGTAGAATTTGGAGGAAGAAGTAACGAATATTGTTCCAAACAAGGTTAGACCCAACACCAAGTCGGCTTTACCTAGGGGTACACAATTTGACCCAAAAAAATGGAGGGTAACTGATTTGTCGACCCACACTAGCGTGCCTTCTTAGCTAACAATTACCGCACAATCAACGTTACACGGTGATACACATATTATGTCAAGATTCTCTCAATAGTCTGAACGGAATTTACTCTAACTTACCTAAAAATTCACTCATATCTTAATAAGCCTCTTACTTTACTCGATCAAATACTAACTTGAACATCAGAGTGTTTGCAGATACATCACCCGTCTGTGGAGCTTCACCACCGTTCTTCATTATTAGCTTCAACTCCGGTTTCCACCTCATATCCACTCCGTATCAAATGCATTTTAAGTAGGTGCATGGAATAGCTATCAAAAATCAAGTTGTCATTAGTCCAAAATACAGAATAATGGACAAACATTAATGTTTAAACTGCATAATAATGTGACAGGCAAACTTGAATTGAATGGACCATTAATCTGTTAATTTGCACCACATAGAAAGGTTGTTCAAAGCAATAAATCATGACATTAGATTATGCATATATCTGATCCTTTTGCAGCATTAATACCTTATCTGCCTTTTGTTTCTAAAATTTAAATAGCTTATTGACCACATTATCACATGGCTGCATGTTTGGTCCCTGTCCATGTAGGTCTTCGTGGAAAAACTTCATTAACTCTCATTCACTTGCTGTTATTACTCACCTGAGCACATAGTTATACTTACATTGCGATCAGAAACTTCCTCAACATTTCATTTTCTTCATTCAACATGCGATCTTCTTCTCCTTCGTTCCAGAATCGAATCCTACTTGTCATTAGGGATGAATTTCACTCAATTCATCAAGGGATAATGTAAGTCTCACCGTCTATTATAATATATCTTATGATTTCTGAACCATAGGTAAAGCTTAGAAAATATGATTCATTACTAAATAGACACCCTTATTTATGAGGTGGTTTTAGCATTGAATGCAGCTTGTTTTCATTCCTTGGTGGTCATATTTATAATGTCGCTTTTAAATTTAATAGTTGAATGTTGCTGTATGGATATTCTATCCTTGAAATTGAAGGGTTATCCGTTAAACAGTTGTCTGATCACTAAGCTCTTTATTAATAACACTTTTTGTTTTTATGAGTTTGGAGTTTTTTTCATAGAAGAAAAACGGGAAAAGATTTTATTTATTTATTAATGTTGTACTAATTCTATTTTGCAACTATACAAAGGTTGATTTTAACTTAGTTCTTTCAAGTTAAAATATCAAACTCTTACTACTGAACTAACCTCTAATGGAGGACATCATTAACATGTAGATATGAGCTCTTATCACCACATAATCACAATATGCTTCCAAGATTAGAAGAAATTATTACTACATAATTGTCATCGTATTCCAAGTAGCGACTGTTGAAGCCCAGAGTTACTTGAAGACAACGGAGGATGGCGTTGCTACTTTGTGAGGGGTTGTGTATGTGCTAGGACTCTAATTCTCAAGTAAGTTAGATTTTAGGAGAGTCAAGAGTTTAACCGGAATAGAGAATGTACATTTCACAAGAGTCGAGGACCTTTTTGTTGTGTGACAAGGGATGTGGATCTTCTCCCGTCCTTTTGATTCAGCCATCTCTCTTTTTCCTATTCAATAATTGATTGATACATGAAGGAAAGCATAATAATAAAGAAGAGAGTGATTTTTTTTTTAGTAAATGGCTAAGATTAAGGCTGGATGGACAACATGAAAGAATGTGCATGAGAGGATCCAAATTTGTGTGAGTTAGAAGTCTCATATTGCTTAGAAAAATGAAGTCAAACACTTTATAATTGAAACGACCCACAAACTAAATGTGATAAGGATTTTGGTAAATATGTGACATCCTACTCACTTGTGTGGATGACCCCCCGAGCTCTACTCGTAACTCAATACTTTTATAAGTAGTCGAGAGAACATGGTTCCAAGACGGGTATGCCCTTGCTATGATGCGTCATGATTTGCAAATTACCATATGATTAGATGGATCATGCATCTTTGTGGATTGTGTCTTGGCTTCTCGAAGAACATTTACAACGTCTCTTTGTTGCAAGAATGATTAGCTTTATAATCACTTTAATTCCTCTTTGTTTATTGGATGTAAATTTGGATTCCACACATTAAATTGGTGTACAAGTAATTGACTTTGGTTGCCCAAAACACAAATCTGTGATAGAGTTTATTTAATAATGATACAGGGAAAGGGTAATTTGAGCCGACATATCTTAATCTTAAATAAATGACATATTAATTAATGCATGTAATGCCTATGTAATAAGAAATATTTGACTTTTTTTATTCATTGTATAAATTATGTATTTGGTCTATATTCTTGACAAGATACATCAATTACTCAATGAATCTAAAAAGTCAAATTTTTTTAATAAATAGGACCGGAAGTAGTAGTATTTTACATTTTTTTCCTTAAAAATAAAAGTATTTTGTATTTCTTTTCTTCCTAAAATGAGGTATACATGTGGCGTTTATTTTTCCCAAAAAAATGTCACATTTATTTTGTAATTTTTCTTTTGCTAGTGATACTTTAAGAAAAATATCTTGAAAAGGGAAAACTCTTGAACATCTTTGTTAAATGGATTCTTATATGTAGCTATGATCCTTAGAATCAGACCCAACAAAGCATAAAAACAAAAAAGTTGTAATGCAACTAGCAGGCAGTTGATGAGAAAGAGCATTTGAAGAGGCAGTTTCCAATGCTTTGACAGTACGAGGATCACCTTTCACATCCTATTTTTCTTTGCATAAAAACCAAATGCATGAAAACAAGGAATTCATTCTGATCAAACATTTTTCTACCAGAAAGTGCAAAAACTGATTGGAAGCATCATATACAAAAACAAGCAGAAGAATATATGTAGATAAGTTAGAGGAGACACAAGACACTTCGCATTTGAAGTAGGGATTTCATGCCTATAAAGATGCTTTCTTTCCCTAGGAAACTCTAGACTATAAAATAAGTGCATGTTTGATTCGTCACATTGACTCATTACACATTCATTAAAAACAGTGTTTGGTTTTGTGGTAACAAAAATTAATTTTGAATGAAATGATTTTTTACGATAAAAGTGAGTTGAATTGAATAATAAATTTGAACATAAAATCACGTTTGAAGCTATCAATTTTATATTTTCTTACAACAAATCAAATTAAAAGTTCAAAACTATAAATCTTAATTTTAAAATTAATTTTAGAGACAAAATTAATTTCAATCCACATCGCACACTTAACATATGAAAATTTATCTTGTGTCGTAAAAGCAATGTTCAACAAGACTTTCCATCTCGATTCTAAGCATAGGCTAATAGTCGGTTCTTTTCACATGCATTTTAGAAAGAAAAGTTGAAAATGACATAGCAATAACTATGAGTTATCTATGTAATTGCTTTTTCGTTTTGGGTCAAATAGTTTAGTGGTTAAATTATTTCTACCCCTTAAGGTGAATGAATCTGGGGTTCGAATATGGCCCTGCATACTGCAATGTTCCTACCAACCAAGCTATATATGTTCACAGAGACTATGTAATTGTTTTCTACATAATTGAAATCAACTTTTTCCTCCTCAAATATTTTGAAAAAAGAAGGGATAAATTTAGGGTTAAATAAGTTTTTCGTCCATAAAAAATTATCAAATTTTATTTTTCGTCTCTATGAAATAAAGTCTCACGTTTTCGTCTGGACAAAATTCTCCTACAAGTTGTTTTAGTTCTTGTTGTTAAATCACTGTATTTTTGAATGATTATTTTTGTAGACATGCTTGAAACATTATAAATTGTTCCTCCAAATAAAAGAAGCTCAAAATTTAATTTCTAAGTCGAGATTTTCGTTATCTTTATCTTCGACTTTTGAAATTGAAAAATGTCATATTTGATTCATCCCCCATTTTAAAAAATTCTAATTTTGGTACATAAACTTTTCTTAATTTTCTATATATACCAAAAAATTATTCAAAAGTTTAATTAAGAAATGAAGGATAATTAAACAATTTTGAATATCATGTAGCAACGAAAACAAGGCACAACCCAAAAAATAAAATTTGATAATATTTTAGAGACAAAAAACACTTATTTAAACCGTAAACTTATTAGAAACTAGATACTTATTATAGTTGATAAGCTAATCAAAATAGGGCCTAAAAGCTAGTCCAAAACCTTTTCCATTTGTACTTTTAATTATCAATTAAATTGCTCTCTATTTCAATTTTGTTTGCTGTTTTCATTAATTTGTATGTGAAAACACAAATATTTTTTTTCTTGTTTCTCATACAAATATAGAAAAAAAAGGTATATATTTAAAAATTGAACCAAACAATTTAATTGGTTGAATTGTGAACTGACATTGTCTTTGATTCGATATTTGAGCAGTTCGATCACATTTTTTTTCCTCTTTTAAGGATTGAAAATAACGACACTGCTATATATAGTGAGTGCTACCTTCAGGAAATTTCAAGATGCATACGTGTTTAATGCCTAATAAAAGAGAGCCTTATACATTTCCGGTTTTTATGAAATATATGGGGAGTTATGGGTTGACGGACCGATTACCATCCTTCGTGAAGTGTTCACTATAAAGATTATCGCGATAATAAGCATTTCCGTTAAAATAATTGAACCATAACCCAAGGTCTCCCCAGTGTTTGATTTGACTAAAAAGAGGAAACATACCAAAAAATATGAAGAAAAAAAAATGAAAACAAAGAGTATTTTATCTCTCATCTATTTCTTCTACACATTATTCTGAAAACATAGTAGCTAAAAATCATAAACAACTGCATTACACCAAGTCAATTTGCAAGGTACACATAATTGATCAAATTCCAACTACAAAGAAAGACACACTTGTATTAATTAAAAACAAAATCTAAATATACAAAAGTTGTGCACCATGTGGTGAATTTGATCTCCTAAGAGGAGGTTTTCCATAACCATGTTGTTCATTTCTTGCACCAAAACTTTCCACCTTAAACCTTGTCATCTGAGGTAACATTTTTGGATTTGTACCATGTTTCTCATTTGTTGTTGTGAAAGCATCACCAGCAACACCAACAGCTTTCTGACTATTACAACCCAACAATTTTCCATGACGCCGCCTCGGCATCTCTTTGTTAATTTTGTGTTTACCATTCAATGAATTAAACGATGTTCTTATAGGACTCCTTATAGTTACTACTGAACCTTGATCTTCATGATCTGAAACAGCTGAATAATCAACTGCACTTGCAGTTACCACACTCCATTCAATGCTTGCTTCACTTGGTGCATAAAAATTTGGACTAGTGCATCCAGAAGCAACATGTGATGTTGTTGTTCTTGATAAAAATGAGCTTGTTTTATTACCAGTGAAGCTTTCAATCTCAAATAAATCTGAACTTGCATCACTTCCAACATCATCATCATCATCATAGTTGTTTTCATCACAATTTGTAGAGAAATCAATTTCTTGTTCTTCAGGTTTAGAAGCAGCTTCCCAAGATGGTATTTTTAGCCTCATATCAAAGCTTATTGACTTGCATCTTTCATCTAATATTGGTGAACCAAACACTTCCAATGTTGTCCTTGGATTCTCTACTTGTTGAAGTTGCATTTTGTAAGTAGAAATCTTTTCTTGTTTTTGTAAGTAGACATCTTTGTTCATCAAGAGTTCCGATGCAGCACGTGTCTCGGTTTTCTTATTCTTGATTGAATGATCAGAAGCATCTTGATCATGTTTGAAGAGTTTTTCTGAAGTTGTTTTTCCTTGAACTGCACTTTTGTTGAAGCTGATTTCACCTGCATGATCACTTACATCAACAGAATTCTTATCATAACAAGAGCATTTGCAACCAAGTGTAGCTAGAAGACTCTTTCTATGAACTTGGTTTTTTCTACTATTACTTGAAGAAGAATTTTTCAAAGCAGTTTGTAAAAGTGCACTTTGGCTATTCAAGCTTGATTCTGAGCCAACACTTGGAGTTCCATATTGAACTTTACATTTTCTATTCTCTTGTTGGTCTTTCAAGTACTTGAGTTTATTGGCATCTAAGGTAACAATTCTTGGAGTTTCTATTTCAACTCCATTGAAGTATTTTTCAGCATCAAATACTCCAATTTCTCCATCTTCTTCTTTCTTTACTCCAAGGTGAAGAGGTTCCTTTCTATTGCTGATAAAGGGGTGGATTGAATCAGCAAAAGGATCCTTTACTTCCTTGTTGTTCAAGTATGAAGAGAAAGAACCACCACGGAGGTTATTGTTAATGTTGTTATTCTGAGAGGTGAAAGTGGTTGCTGAGATAACCATGGTTAAAAGGATTTTACCAAGGAAAAACAAGCACCCAAAGATAGTATAAAAGGAGAGAATTAAAGAAAAGTGGTAAAGACAAAGATGATATATAACACTTTGAGAAATGAAGTAAAAGTAGTAATATTATGATGACTTTTTGGAGTGCAAAAGGGTCAGATGAATTGGAAAGGTTGTTAAAGGAAAACACAATTATGTGAAGGAAAAGACTAAAGCTAGATAGAAAAGAAAGGAAGTAGATGCAAGAGAGGATTTTAAATGAGTAGCATATTTAAGAGTAGCTCTATAAGTAGGCTAATAGAAGATGCAAAATGTCAAGTAGGTGGGACCATATGCTTGTAGCTTAATTGACACTTCACCAATAATGTTTACAAAGAAATTCCAAGTTGATATTCAAGGTTCATCAGAGTCAGAGAAAATCTAAGGCTTAGTTGATATCCAAGATTCACTAGGGTTATTTATAGATGTTCTTATATATTATCTACCAACGTAGTCTTTATATTAACAGTAAGATTCAAATCCAAGTCATTTTAAAATGAGTTGAATTCTAACCGAATCTAAGTCATACTACTTAAATCAACTTTGGTTGACCGCAAAAACTTCTTTTGGTTATGACTAATAACAGTTTATAATATTAAACGTATGTCTAATCACATGTTTAATAGACAAAGTTTAGGTGCTTATTATATTAATAGTGGTTTGTTTCTATACTTATATTGGAAAGAGCACTATTGGAAAGAGCCTATGATTTGTCCCCTTCCAGGAGGAAGGATGATAACTACTAGAGAGGAACATGTTCTAATCTACTTGATTGTATAATATGTAGTCACATCTTTTTTTAAAAGTATTGTCTTTTTCCCTTTTCACAGTTGGATCTAACCCCTTCCCTAGTGAATAGTCCATTGTACTTTAATGCATCTTCCAATAATTCAAATGGAATAGAACACAAACGTGCTAGTGAGATTTTATTGTGACAGACATGAAGAGACATGTAGGAACTAAATGGTCATTGCATTTAATGCAGTTGTTTTACTATTTTTTTTATAAAAAGAAATTTTAGAATTTTCGCCAAATCTAACTCAATCCTGCAAAACTAACTATTATAATTGTTAAATGCAAGACTCTTAATACGCACTCTCACATCTAAGACTCAAAATAGAGAGTATGACTTTGGTGGGTAGATAGCAAATGGTCCAACAAATTTATAGTTGTGTTATTTTAATACACAAATTTGATATTGGAATTGGCAACAAATTAAATGATTATTAAAGTTTAAATATATGATTTATTAGGTTCAATAGAGGGTTAATAAATATATAAAGATGTTGCAATGCAATTCATTCATCAAACACCATTATTCACGATTTTCAAGTCTTCAAATATACATATATCCATTAATCATTTAAATTTTAATAAAATATACATGACTTTTCAAGTGTTCAAAAATACATTATTTCAACAAAAATAAAAGTTAAAAAATACATGATTTTATTTAGGAGAAATATACATGATATTGATTAACCATAATTTGTGATTGAATATACATTTAAAAAATCGTAGTTAATTATTCGGTAAATGATTAATGAATTACAATACCTTATTATATTCATGGGTTAAATAAGTTTTTCGTCCCTATAAATATAACGAATTTTGATTTTAGTCCCTATAAAATTAAATTGAATGTTTTCATCCTCGTAAAAAAATTTATTTTGTTTTTCGTCCTTAATGAATATAATTTTGACGTGTTTTTCACATTTTTTGAACATAATATGAATATATAAATGTCGAATATAATAAACGGACATAACATGAATACAATTTGAACAGAAAAGAGTTATAATGTTGCCATTTATATGAACATAAAATGGTCTTAAGAACGAAAAACAAAATAAAAAAATTTGTGAGGATGAAAACATTCTGTTTAATTTTTTAGGAACTAAAATCAAAATTCATTGTATTTATAAGGACGAAAAACTTTTTTTACCCTATATTCATTAATCACCACTAAACATAATTAACGATATATCTGAGCTGTTTTAAACCATCTTTATTGAAATTTAATGTTAAGTTTGTGTATTAAATAAAATATCATTACTCCAAATTTAAGGATAGACACTCTTGAACTATTTTGGATCGAGTCTAGCTCAATACCAACAATTTGCCATGTGCACCACTTACAATCACTATATATATATATATATTCATTGTATATTGTCGACACTGATCAAGAATGATGCATTGACATATACCAATTCCTCGAGTACATTCTAGAATATTAACAAGGTTGCAATGCCAAAACCACAAAAATCATTCCTGACATAGAGAGTAACCAACTAGTTTGTCTACTTGATTCATTCATAGATATCCATCTGACCACACAAAATTGATAGTACTGATCAGTGATCACACACCAAGAAAATTAAATTATTTATTACCGTGGCATTAATTAACCTATCATATTTCATATAAATCCAAAACCAGACATTAAAAATTGACAAATACTAGTATTATACACCACAATTTTAAGCAAACATAAGATAACTGGTAGAAATTAAATAGGTCTGAGGACCCCATGTCATAGTGGCTTTCTTGGCGTTTATTCAAGTTATTTAACCGGCATTGACCATCCATTACTTGAATTGAACATTTTCAAGTGGTACAGTAAGCATATTCTGCTTCATTAGAGATTAACAATGTTTTGTTCAGCTAATATTGGAAGAAATATGTGATCTTTACATATGATTAAGTGTGACTTTGAAATCTCACATCGAAAAAGTGGAGGTTGAAAAATTTATAAATGAAAGACTCATAAATCTGATGTTCTTTAAAGTTTTGAGTTAAAGTGTGGTGTCTAATTCACTTGGACAATTGCTAGTTAATTGTCATTTGGTGATTTTGAGTATCTTCCTCATAAATTGTTCTATTTTGCTTTCTTGCTCATCATTATGATCTTCTTTCTTACAATTCCATGATTCATATAAGATATAAAAAGAAATGAATGACAATGAGCTAGAAGAGAGAACAAAAGGCTAATGGTTTCGGTGAGCAATTTGCATTTTAATTTGAATTTTCTATCAAAATAAATCATGGATATGTTTTTATTTTCTTCTAGGAAGGTAATGAAAGCAATCAAAGATGTTGCCATATATTTACGAACGGTAATGACACATATAGCGAAATTTTTTTCACAATTGAGTTCAAGAATGATGTGGCACTTAGATTTCAATTTTTTTCTTCCACTACCGCTTCATTAAACAAAAATATATAAGACATCATCCCATGATTTCCGACCAGGCAAAATTTTGATTGGGCAATATGCTTTTCGGGACATGATCGTGATAAAATTATTTTAGATATATAACATTACTCATTTACAAAATGCAATAAGAATATAGGTCAAGATTTATGTCTACTTTTATAATTGTATTCACTATCTAAGAACCTCCTTCATCAAAGAGGAAAGAATGCGTCATACTGCTACCTCATACTCACCTCAACATCCCATTAACTTAAACGTCCGAGAGCTTACAAAGTTACTGATATATCGCCGCCAAAGAGCTCATACCCTCGCTCTCCGCTGCACTTTAGCAACACCATTCGTCGTTCGAAATCCACCTATATAATCTCGTCTAGTATAACTATAGATTTAATATCAATATACAATAACAGGAATAACAGCCCAAAATTAAAAGTATGGCTAACAAAACGCTTTCATTTCAATCTTTGTCTTTGTCTCTTTGTTTATCCTTAATGATTGATACTCCTTTTCTTTCCTCATTTTTCGACTGTCTTGTGAGTGTACCGTCGCTAATTCTATACCATAGATTTAATGCCAATACATTGATGAGAATAGACAACCCAACAATAAAACAACGATCGACTAGCTAAACATTTCATGATCTATTTCTATGTAAAGTAATCATTGTTTTCATACTAAACTCTTGTTGTCTCCTTAATCACTTAATTAATCAATAGGTCAAACCCCCTTTTGTTATTTACTGTCATATTATTGGGGAGTCTAGAAAGCAGTGCAATCAACAACGGATCAATAACCAACGCTCATAATAGATCAAGACATCAAATCATATATCTCTTATATAACGATCCGTAATGTGAAACTAACCACTCACTTTTTTATAGACAAACGGTTAGGTAAATAAAATATTGAGCTTTTATATTACTAAGTTAGCAGTATGTTAGTTTTTATATATATATTCTCTTGTAACCTTTTGTAATGTCAAGCTATTATATTCTATAAAACCCTAGCCGTTTTTGTTAGTCTCTTTATTATTCTCTCTGATTATCTATATTGTTAACATATTTTTGTTTGACAGACTCACAATGCTTCTTGTTGATGCATCATGAGTTTGATAGTAGGTGTTAGATAATAAAGTTTTGAGCTTAAGTTATTGAGCTTTTATATTACTAAATTAGTAGTTCGTTAGGTTTTATATATATTATCTTGTAACCTTTTGTAATGTCAAACTATTATATTCTATAAAACTCTAGCCGTTTTTGTTAGTTTCTTTGTTATTCTCTATGATTATCTATATTGTTAACACAAACGTTAGTAAATTGCTGATTATATTAGTTTTCAGCGATCAAACTCGCGATCTCCTTCGATGTCCCTTAACTTACACTAACTGAGCGACCAACATGAAACTAACCAATCATCCTTGAATCTTCTAACACCTATCAATCTAATCTAATGCATATGTTGTGTCCACCATTTCAATGCAACCACTCACACACACTTACGTTTAGGAATTTTCCATTTCATTTCATTAATTTCACACCAACCTTGCTAGCTAGTGACTACAACAATTGTGTGGCAATAAGAGCATGCAATGAAGCAGACCCCCACGGTGACTAGCCTAGATTGTCTTGGACTCTCAGCAGCAATGTACTACCTCATCTCTAGAATTGACTGCTTACCAATACTGTCCAAAACCATGCATCATGGGAGGTTGGATTCACTTGATCCCCGTGACCAAAAAATATGTACGTGTAAATATGTGTAATGGAAATAGTGAAATACTTCTCTTGTGTGTGAACGTGGCTAGCCGTATATATTTCCATTACACCTCTCTGACACCACTTGTTTTATTCTTCAACTTCTATATCTGACATTTTTCTGGCAGCTATAGCTTCCTATATGGCTATATCATCCCACTTTTGTTTTGTCTTGGGATTATTTTCATTCCTATGCTATAGGTAGAATTGTAGAAAATAGCTACAAATGTTAGAGAAGCAAGAATATTATGTGGTGAGTGGAAGATTTTGTACTGTCAGAGTAAAATTTGTCATAAAAATGACATGTACCTTCTCTTGAAATTGTGAAACAATGATATATTATTCTACACTACAGCCTACAGATTTGTCTCATGCCAATTATAACCACCAGACCCCCCCGGCAATTTATGGTTGGATCAATTTCTGAAACAAAATCAATAGATAATTGAAACATGGTAATGGTTTGTCACTTGTCAAATCTGCCTTAAATAATGGTAAACCATAATTTTGGTCCGTAATTCGCTGTCACATTGGTTCATTATCGAAATTGTAAACACATTCATATGTGTCATGTTTATTTTGTCATTTCTGTTTTCAAATATATTTTAAAGTAGTTAATTTAGTCTTCAATTCATTTTTTCAATTTAGTTCATAAAATTATCAATAAAAGAGACATTAAAAATATGTTTGCAATTTCAATACATTTAAAGATTACAGTGATGGTGTCTCACATATTTATTGATCGGTTTCCCTTTAAGTAATAGGGTACATTCATTCTAAATTGTAAGCCATTTTTTATAATTTCATACAAATTATAAAATGTAACGAATTATATATTTTTTTTGGTTACCAAACAAATTTTATATAAGAAATATGAGTTATTTTACAATATTATCTTGCATTAATATATGAAAAGAAAAACAAAAGAAATTAATAAAATTGAAAGAAGAGAATGTAATAGCAATATATTCATTAATTCTCTAAATAGATGAAAGTTTGTGCTTAAACAAAATTGTTCATCAGCCGCTTCAATTTTTTTCCCCTAAGAGAGAAGAGAAGATATTATAGGGACAGCATTTTTGCAAAGTGACTTATAATTTAAGATGAAGTAATGAATTGAATTTTTCTTATCACCTTAGGAATGATAGATATTTTGCATTTTTATATATTATAACAAATTATACTTATCATTTCAACAATATAACAACTATAATATTTTTCACAAAAAATATAATAAATATTTAACAAATTTTTATCTTTTTAAATAACACCATAATAGTTAAATTTGTTTAAGAATATAAATAAAAGGAGAAAAAGTCAAAGTAAAACGATCTATTTTCTTTATTATCAAAAACAAAAAGGGGAATTAGTCACTTTAGCCCCTAAATGTAGAGAAATTGCAAAACAGTCCTTGAATGTAGACTTTGTTGGTCAATTTCATGGACTAAAGTGACTAACGGAGTTTACATTCAGAGACTAAATTGATTAACGGAGTCTGCATTCAGGGAATAAATTGACTAACAAAGTTTACATTCAGAGACTATTTTGCAATTTATATGTATTCAGAGACTAAAATGACGACTCATTTCCTATTGAGGGATTAAAGTGACTAATCTCCAAAAAAAAAAAAACTACAAATTGGTTAAAAAAATGCGCGGTCTCTTGAAATTATGGAACATGGATATACTATTCTCAACTACAGCTATTGCATAGAAGACATCTGTCTCATGTCAATTATAACAACCAGACCCCCCCGGCAATTTATAGTTGGATCAATTTCTGGAAAATTAAATCAATAGCTAATCAGTAATGGTGTATGTCTCTTGTCAAGATGCCTATTAGTACTAGTTGAAAATAAAAGGAGTATTGACAAATTATAACAATACTTATTTTTATTCCCCTAATTTTTTTTTAACTCTCCGATTTTTAAAGAAAATTGATTATAGTAATCCGGAGTTTGGCCGAGAAGGAAGTAAAATCTAGACAAGAATTATTGCATCCAAAAATCTAACTCAAGTTCTTTTGAAGAATTTGTGGAGCTCGTTAACCACTTTAGTCAAATTATTTGGTTTAAAATTGTAGCAATAATTGAAAATTATCTTTTTAATATTGTATTTTTTAGGAAAACTTGATATTATTTGTCTGACTTTCTTTTGGAACAATATTATTTGTCTGACTTAGGGCCCGTTTGTTATAACTTTTTTTAAAATATGCTAACACGCATAGACCTGCCTCACTATCAGTCAAATCATTTAAGTCCAAACAAAAGAACAAAAGCCTCATAACAGAACCATTTCAGCAGCAACCGAAAAAAATGCTAGCAAACTCCCACAACATCACAGCGGCAACACCTGCTAGCAATCCTTAGAGTACAACAGATGACTTACTCAATTGTTATAATTAACTACCTCACAACCAAGAAAAATCAAATCAAAAAGAAAAATCAAGTTACCATACCTGACGTGGTTATGGAAATACGACAATTCTAACGATATTTGGAATCAAATGAACGATGACGATTCTCACGAAAATTGAAAAATGCGGCAGTTTGGAACGACAAAATTGAACAATGAAAATGGAAAGAAGAAATTTTATGAATGTAAATGATAAATTTAAGGACATTCAGCTGAAAGAAATTTAATGTGAAATTTTAATTGTTTTAAGTCAGTCCTGTAGTGTAAATAAATTAAGATTGAACACCTAAATCTAATTAAGGCAAGATTACATTAGGAGCCCTTTATCTTATTTGTAACATTTTGGTCCTTTATCTTTATTTTTTCCTGTTTAGGTCCTTTATCTCTCTTAAAAACACATATACATCTTTTTCCTCATTTTTTATTAAAAAATACATAATTTTATTTTTAAAAATATATTTTTATTAAAAATGAAAAAAATTCAGAAATAAGATGAAGATGTTCATCATCTTCTTTAAATCAAAAAAAAATTCTACTAAAATATATCTCAAAATATCGTGAATTAATGTTATATTCACCTCAAATCTTTTAAACACAAAAATCAAAAATTTAATTTCACAAATGTTGCAAGGCAGGTGGTGGAGGCTTAGTCACTGGCGGAAGGGTTAGGCTTTACGAAAGTTAAGATTGTTCTGGAAACAACAAAATTGATATGCAAAGCTAATCTCAATTTTGGAATTATTTTTATGTCAGGTTTGATTATTGAGTTAGATGATGATCCTAATAATAATAATAATAATAATAATAATAATAATAATAATAATAATAATATGCGGTGTGACAATTTATATAACTAAATCTTTTTTTTTTTGTGATGAAACTAAATCTTTTTCTTTATAGGGTTTTGATTTTTGTGTTTAAAAGAAGATTTGAGGTGAAAATAACATTAATTCATGATATTTGGAGATGTATTTATGTAGAATTTTTTTTGATTCAATAAAGATGATGAAGATTCAAAGGAAGAAGATGAAGATGATGAACATCTTCACCATATTTCTGGATTTTTTTCATTTTTAATAAAAATATATTTTAAAAAATAAAATTATGTATTTTTTAATAAAAAAAATGAGAAAAAGGATGTATATGTGCTTTTATGAGAGATAAAAGACCTAAACGAAAAAAAAATAAAGATAAATGACCAAAGTGTTAAAAATAAATAAGATAAAGGACCTCTAATGTAATCTTGTCTATAATTAAATAAATATTAAAAGTATTAAAAGTTACCTTATGATTAAAATTGATTTTTTTTTTTGAAAAAATTGACTCATTTATTTAACATTTAATGTTGCCAATGTATATTACATTTTAATTGGTTAATATCCTGAGAGGGTAACAAACAAGAGAAGGTAATCTACCAACAAATCGACATATTTAAAATCATATTTAATTACCACTTACTCGGACACATACAGTAAGATGAAATTCAATCAAAAGTACACTTGCAAGCATTAATCCAAACACGATAAAAACTTGCAAACACACGTCATATCCAAATCATATGCAAAGTTGCTTTTGAGCAAACATAAGTTAAAACTTAAAATCAATCAAAAAAAAATGAAGAATTTGCACTAGGTTGAAAAAAGTACAGGTTTATGCAAACTTTCTTTACTATAATAATATGATATTCACAATGCATTATAGAGGAATGAAAGACAAACGGACAACAAACTACACCGTTAAACCATTTTTAGATGACAAAATCGATCCCTTAAACACAACATCCATTGACGGTAGACCTATGAGATATAACATTGATATGCACGACCCTTTGATCCCTTTTTAGAACACCAACTGCCTCTGGGGACATAACTTTATTTTCAAATGTTTAAAAACATACAAAATTGCTTCAAACTCAAACTTAATCCTTTAATCATATCATTTATCACAAACTCAAGAGAATAGTAATCCTACAAGGCTGCAACCTTTCTTACAAGATCAATACCTTTATGAATAGCCAAATCAAAGAGCAATTCAATTTTAGTCTCACTAGCAAGCAATGAGGGAATTCTAGTCAGGAAGATATATTACCATAACTATTGGACAGGTTATGATCCAGTACAGGGCAAAGTAGAGAGACATCGACTTAATATAGAGAAGGTGAGAAAGAAAGAAAAAACTATTAAGTGAAAAGCCAGTGTTTGCTTGACTTTTGAATATACCATCCTATAACAAGATAACTAAATTCTGAGGAAAAAAATGCCTAATAGCATAAACCTCAAGCTAAGGGACAACACAATTGAACATAACTTATCAGCCCCTGTGAAGCACTGACACTAACAGACACTGAACACAACACACAGACACCAGTAGTAGTTTGCTAAAATAGAAGTGATTGGATATAACTGCAGTGTCGGATATCAGACACACCTTCAATCTGAAATGCCGGTGCCTCCTTGTACCATAGGTGTGATGATAATCAAGCTAAATTCTCATATTACAAAACCATATGAACTCTATAAGGATCGTAGTGAGAAAGGCACCAGCGACCTATGGCCACGCCTTCCAATTTGTCTCTGAGTGGTTATTGTGTTGATGTGGTATTTGTATCAGCAACCCAATACTGCTTGACAGCAATTAGTATCTTTTCAGGAACAAGTGGACCATCCTCATGATCGACCAGTTTAGTATCCCATCGCATTCCTCCGACAATTTTCTTTACCTTGATTAAGATATCAACTTCATCGCGGAATATCACGGCACCTTCAGGTCGTAAAATCCGGTCCATCTCCAGAAGAATGTCTTCTATGTTACATCTGCATTTGATGATTAGATACAGGATTTTGAGACACAAGAATGAACACAACTGACGAAGGGGAAAAAGAGAACTACAACCGAGTGGTTTTATCACTGATAATCATTATCTAGAAATAATTTTCATACCACATATACAGCTTATAATGCATTCTATGCAAGGGTTGAACTATTGATTAAGAATTTATATCAAATTCAAAAATAACTGTTAAGAGTAACTGAATGACCATATAATTAAAGGAATACTCACTTGTCCTTGTACAGACTAAAGAGCCCATTGCTATGAATGAGGTCGTACGTCCTAGGATATGTAGAGAAAGCTTCACACCTGGATCATAAAGGCATAAATAAATAAGGAAAAACATGCGAGAAAGAAGCAACCTGATCACAGAAGATTGTACTAACAATACAAGATAGAATCTACATTTTCATGTAATACATCAAGAAGAGAAAAAAGAATTGAGTTGTGTTATTTGAACATCAAAACACATTCGCTGTATGTGACACCATATATGTCTATCTCTACACTCTCTTACTTTTTATGTTATTCAGTTTACACGGATTTCAAAGATACGCATAAAAACCAACGAACACAGTATTTGACATCAAATTCTGATGTCAACGTATCATTTCTCGAAAATAATAGTACAACATTAGTATTATCGTAACAAACATTTTCAAACAAAAAATCAAGACACTCCATGAATAAAATAGAAGGAAGAAATTAGAAAACTATACCAATCATGATAAATGCCTACGAGTCCTCGCTGATAAATGGCACCGAGTGTATGTTTCTCAGCTATAGTAGGCACAACATTCATGACCCATAACTTGGGAGATTGAATAGAAGCAGCAAAACTACCCAAACCAGCATTCATATCCATGATATTGCGATACCTTCCAGACTCCATGAGTTTATTTATTTTCTTGTAGGCATTTACATGTTTTTTCCACTTTTTGTTATCATCCTGGTATGTCTCAGCTGAAACCCCAGGAACAGAACCACTGGCAATTTTAGGAGGAACTGCATATAGTCTCTGTGGAAAAGGCTTAAGATCTCCGTTGACTTTACGATTAGGAGTAACACAGGCTTCCATTTTCTTATACCTGCAACCACAAAACAAATCCATTCCAACTCAGTACAAGATTTTTGTACACAACTTTTTTCTTATATTTATGCATGCTCGAATGATCTAGTTTGTTAGCAGAACTAAATGAATGGAACATCAACAATGGATGCTAAAATACATAAAATGTTTAACACTGAAAGAAAGCACATACCAAACATCATCAGCATCTGTTGATTCACAGAACTTCACACCAGTATCTTCTTGTCTACTTCGACATGTTTCAGAATCAACAGTTTTCTGCCAGACGGCAATTTCATTCTTCTCGGACTTCTTCTCCCAGCAAAGGAGCTTAGCAACCTCTTCAATCTTTCTTTGTTCTTCCTCAAGATCCTCCTTAGGTCTTTGCCAGGCTTTGTAATTAGCCTTCCAATGGATTGGAGGTCCCGAAAGCACCCAATAACCACCAGGTCTTAGAACTCGGTCAACTTCCATCATATAAATCCCATCTGCCAATAACAACCCAAGATGCACTTTCCTTATTTACTGGAAGTACTTCAGAAGAAAAAATATAGCTCTTAATGTAAATTTCTCACCATTTGATCCCCAAGGAATTAAGCAACGAGAACAATGCGCCATATCAAATGCTGCAGATGGATAAGGCAATTTTATGGTTCCTAGGACACCAATGACCGCAGGTACACCCCTTTCAAGTGCAAACTGTACTTGTGCTTCATGTGAGTCCCTAGGTGCAAATGACATAGTGATAACATTTCTGCTCCAAAGATATGCACCCCAACTGGCAACCTGTGCAAAACAACCTGACATTACAGATACATATCTAAAACAAACTACTCAGTGATGTCAGTCGCGGATTATGGAAAATATTACTTTGTTCAAATTCCACTATACTACAATGCTATAGTTCCACTTTAGCCGCTATTTGACAATACTTTGTACTAAATAGCATATTACATAACAATAGCGATTTGTTCAAATACCTCCATGCTATAGCGGCATAGCGCTGCTATAGCCACTCTTTGACAACCCTGAACTAACTATGCTGCTAATCAAGTTAACATGAACAAAAATGACAAAAGAATATGATACAAGCCCTAAGGAATTCACAATGACAAACGTACCCCACAACCAGTGTCCAGTGCTGTCCTGACTGTTCCATTTTCTATCGGTATCACAGAAGCAATTTGATCAATATATTTGTCAGCCCCTTGAGGGAATTGGGTTCCACCACCAGGGAATCTGAACACATTTCCCTCATATTGGATCCAGTTCTGAATAGCCTTTTCCACTGTAAGACTCTTGTAGGGTGCGTTCGCAAATGGAACATAATCACGGCTCTTTGGCCATGGAAATGGAGTAACATACCCTTTCGGTGCTGGTATCAAACAATGTAACTTCTCTTCTTCACGAGGGCAATGCCTCTCTCGATAAATCATATTTTGTCTAGAAAAGGTCATGGCACGCCGTTGATCATGGCAGGGTGTGTAATCAATATATCGAGCCTTGCAAGGTTTAAATACCTTAGGTTTTGAATCAACCTCATCAATTTTGCTAACTTCTCCACCATGGTGAGAATCAAAGCTTAAATTTGGAACAATATCACACTCAGCACCTTTCTTAGTAACCTCCAATTGTAAAAGATCTCCCTTTCCAAAACCACTTCTCTGCCATGCACCTAATATGTAGAAGAAACAACATAGACCGAGTACTATAAAGATCTGCACAAAGCTTCTAGTTCTACTACCAGATGAACTTGGTTTAGCCATATAGAACCTGAAAAATAATCAGAACTTCATAAACAAAAGATTAACAAATTCAAAAGGCTAGCTTCTACACCATCCACTCGAGATTCATCATAAAGTCTTTTAGTCAAAGCAAGATAACTTTCCAATGATTTAAACTAACAACTAGCGCGGTCCAATAAATGAAATTAAGCTCCAACAAGATGCTATCAGTTACTCTTTTCAATGACTAATATGAAGCAATTATTAGACTTTGAAAGGTCTGTTTGAAATTTGAATTGACTTATTTTAGCTTATCTACTAGTGTACTGTGTACGTACTTGCAAGACTATTTGGGAGAGTTTATGGAATAGCTTATGACATGTCCATAGGTTGTCCAATATCGCTTATGAAAACAACTTATAGTCTCTCTGAAAAACAACTTGATAACAAGTTATACATAAGCACTTACATTATAACAACTTATTCTAGAAGTGCTTAATTAAGCCATTTATCCAAATAGTGCCTAAAAGAAGAAGAAAAATGCAAAACAAGGTTCAGAATAGACTAACAACTATCCAATTCCAATAAACAAAATTAAGCTCCAACAAGTTGCTATCAGTTACTTTTTTCAATCACAAATATGAACCAATTATTAGACTTTGAAAGGTCTATTAGAATCGACTTATTTGAACTTTGTTACCGACATAAGCACTTGCTAAGAGAGCTTATGAGAATAGCTTATGACATGCTCATAAGCTTTACAGGAAAACTTACGAAAACAACTTATAGCTTATACAAAAACAATGTGACTTTATTTTATCTTTTGTTATAGAAATAACTTATACATAAGCACTTATATGATAAACACGTGAATCATATTGGATCAAGCTACAGAGCTTCCAGCACAAGATGAAAATTAATGAACAAATCCAATGCTATAGAGGAAAATGACCCACCAAATCTTACTTAACATAAATTACTAGAAACACAAAATTAACCTCAAAAAACTCAACTTTCGAATACCCATTTGAAAAAAAATGATTTTTTAAAAATAAAAAACAAGAAAATGGGAAGAAGAAAAAAAGACAAGTTTTACCGATCATATGATGTTGGAGGAAGCAATGGTTGAGAAGATCTAGGAACGAAACTATGATGATGATGATGATGATGTTTTTGTTCTTTTGTGTTTGGTTCAGTGAGAGAAGCTGAATGAGTCAGTGAAAAGTCATACTCTAAAACCCTATGATTCAATACCGTCAATCATGTTCAGATGAACACAACAGTGGAAAGAGGAAAAGGAAAAGGAAAAGTGGAGAGAATTTAGAACTTCTATTAATTGTTTTTTCACTTACAAATTAATTATGGATAATCCATAATTAATAAAATTAATTATGGATTGTTGTGTGTATTTGTTTTTTTAACAATTTTTTGACATAAATAATATGGAGAAAAAAAAAAGTAGTATGCAATTGCTAACTCATCCGATCCGATAAAAATATCGAAATTTTTAAGCGGAACAAAGGGACTAGATTCAAATTATGAAACCCATGTAACTTTGAATAGTTATTGTAATTTATCTATTTATCCAAAAATATAAGGATTATTTTTAGAGATTTCTTAAAAAGTATGATTTATTTTGGTGGTGATATTTTGTTTTTGTTTGAAATTATAAAAACAGAATTTTGTATATTTTTTTAATTAAAAGTGATTCTTTTTTATATAAAAAAAAATTGGAAAAACTTACACAAAGGCAAACATTCAAAATGGTTTTTTTTTCAAGAATTGTATATAACTTTAAATCAAAATTTGAAGATCAATGCTAAAATTCCAAAAGGAGAGTTTGTGTACTCCAGTTGTGGATTTTTTTTAATTAATTATATGATTATATGATGATCATGATTCCACAATAGAGCCTGCAGGGGTTTGCATTGTGCGGCATGAACGGAATTTCATATCGTTGAGTGTACAACACTTTTTTTTAATCCTTTGATTACCATGGACAAAATACAGTAAATCAGAGTTTGATCGTGAGATAAAAAGTTTTGTATGATAATTATTTTAGTTAATAACTGAACTCATATTTTATTATTTGATAGAGTTAATCATTTGAGTACAAATTTTTCAAATGTAATACTTGTATATACTGTGCATCACTTGTGTTATACTTGCCGTTTTACACATGAGATATAAAAATTAATATATATATATATATATATATATATATATATATATATATATATATTATGAATTTGATATCTATGCATGGAACATAAACTAATTACTTGAGCTTGGTAGGACGATAACAGTTGACAAAATTATTTTTTAATAAAAGATTTAATATTGTTGCACTTTTAACGATAGATTCAAACTTATGACATTTGATTAAGGTGGAAAAGATCTCTAATCATCTCAATAAGTGGATAAAACAAATATATTAGTGTAAAACTCTTTATACAATTTTTATTTTGGAAAAAAAAACATTCATTCAAATTGAAAAAATATACATGGAACAACACAAATTTAAAATCGTTAAAATCAAACAGGATGAAAGGATGGGTGAGTGGCGACCGCTAAATTTAGAGAAGATATGTGAGTGGCCGGATGCTTAAACTCTTTATACTATCAATCATTCACAAATTATCATTTGCATGATGATTTTTTAAACTAGATATTATTAAAGCTAAATAATTTTAATGATATTGATTGATTTTTTTTTACTAAATTCATAAATAATAAGACTTTGATAGAGTTGGTTATAAACTCAAAACTCAAAGGCAGTTTGTCCTAACTAACCTAAAGGGTATATATAGATCGATATTGGTAGTTTGAGAAACACAATCCAATCACAATTCACATCGGGTTTCTTTCTTCGCTAACTACAATTCAATCACGACATTTTCTCTGCATTCATCTAACCCTAATCCCTTCTTCACTATCGCTTTTCAATTTTCTAATCTCTTTTCTTTTTCAAAGTTCATTTTGCAGGTTAATGGGGAAATCATCCACTTCACTCAAAAAGAAACATTCCAAACATTCCTCTAAGGTAATCAATTTCATTCATATTCTCACTTTTTTCAATTTTCAGTTTTCAGATTTATTAATTTTATTAATTGGGTATTCAATTTTTAGTTTTGGATTTGACATAATCACTTGTGAGACGGTTTGATTTGAGAGAACTTATTGAAAAATGTTATGATATGTCCATCATAAGTTATCTTCAGCTTATTTCCATAAATTCTCCGGCATAGCTTATGAAAATAGTTTATAGCTTATATGATTCATTAATACTATACTTATTTTATCTTTTGTTATAGAAATAGCTAATACGTAAGCACTATTCTATAATTAAGTTGTTTATCCAACCAGGATCTTAATGTATTCAATTTTTCTATTTGATTTAGTTTTTTTTTTCTTCCCATGTGTAGTTTGTTGAGTTGATTAATTGAACTGAACATGCATTTTCCTATTTTGTGGTTTAGACTAAGGCAAGTGGAAGAAGTAAGTGTAGGAAACATAAATCAAAGAAGGTCCGTCGCCATGAGGTTTCTCTTTCTAGCTCAGACTATGATGATTCCAAAAGCATGGACACATCGTTGTCCTCTAGTTCTGAAGATAGGTCTAAAAGAAAAAGGGAGCGCTCTCGCACAAGAAAAGATGTGAAAAGTCGTAAGAAGAGGGTTCGGAGACGTTCATACAGCTCTGACAGCAGCGAGGACTCTTTGTATGCCAAGAAGAGAAAAAAGGTGAAGAGGAAAGACAAGCATGATGAGTCGAAGGAGAAACCGCGTAGGAAGAAAAAGGTTAAGAGAGAAACAAGTGTTAGTTCGGTGAGCAGTGGGCCAAGAAGAGACGTTCAGCTTGGGATTGACAGCAATGATAACAGCGAATATGAGAGCTCCAGGGGAAGAACAGAAAGAAAGGAGAGAGACAAAAGAAAATCGAGGGGAAGAAGTGGAAGTGCAAAGAGTGGTAGATATAGGGCTCGAAGTTGTTCTCCTTGTAGTAGTAGTAGTCCCCATGAGGAATGTAGTTATGAACAGACTGAAGACAAATATGTGTCCGAGAACAAATCTAGATGGATTCGATCAGTTATTACTGTTGCAAAAGAGGGGGATGAATTTACGGAATTGATTGGAAATGAAACCAAAGAGGAGATTGTAGATGATCATGATTACCCTTGTAGAAGTAATGACAGTAACGATGGGGGCACAAAGAGGGAGTTGGATCATCATACACATGATGCACCAGAAGAGGAATTCAGGGCCGAGGACGTGACAGGACATATGAATACTGATGTTAACTTCACAGAGCCCAAACTTAGAGATATGGGTAGCCTTGAAGTTTGTGCCGGGACAAGTGAATCAATGAAGGAGGAAACAAATGATGTTTCTGATGCTAATCTGAATGATGTTGATTTGGAGTCAATTCTAAGACAAAGAGCATTAGAAAACTTAAGAAAGTTCCGAGGCCAAGTCCAGTCTACCGCAAAAACTTCTCAACAGAAAAATAGAATTGTCAGCCAAGTGAAGCAACCAGTTACTGATAACCAGGAACTGGTTCAAGATAAGTCTAATATCAGCAATGTTGCTATAGCAACGAAACTTGATAAGCAAACACCTGTAGAAGAAACTAGTTTGCCGGTTGGAGGGAGAAATTTAGTTGCTTATCCAAGAAACAATGGAAGGAATTTGAACTTGGATAAAGATTTATCTGGTTCTGCTAAGATTCAAATGGCTTGTGCACCAGAAAAGGTGATTGATGCGGACAACCGAAGCAAAGTAGTCACTGAATCCACTAATGCCATGACGCGCAATCTGGATTCAACCCCATCTCAACCTTGCCATGATTCACTTCAAAGTCGCTCATCTCTGAAGCCAACAACTTTGTCCAGACTTCCTCGTGAAAAGTTGGTCTTAGCAGAAAGTATTAAAAATAAGGGTAGCAATGATAATGTCAAAGACATTAGAGGAATACCTTCTGCTGAGGCTAAACCTCCTATTCATGAATCTACATCTAAGCATAACAACCTGGATAAGGGGCAAGATGATTCCAGTGATCACTCTCGGTTTAAATCAAAGCAAACATCTGATTCACGTGAAACTTCCAATCCACAGTTGCCGGTGAGTGAGGCTGATGAAGAAAAGAATGCGGCTAAGATAGCCCAATCTTCAATCCAGAATATTAATAGCAGTGGCAGAGATGTTGACGAGTCATGCAATGCTGCAGGGATGTTGATGGGTTCATCAGTAGAGCATAATTCAGGCAAAGAACAAGCTGGATCCAATCAGGGCTCTCAGTTTGAGCAGAAAACAATGACTGTGATGAGGGGTGGTGAATTGGTACAGGTAAGTCTGTGACAATCTATCTTATACATTATGAAAAATATGTGATCATGACGAGCCATAAAATGCTTAATGTAACCCATTCCTTTCCCTGTCCTTTTTATTATTACTACTAATAATTTGTGAATGTCCAGGTAAGCTACAAGGTTTATATCCCTAAGAAAACCCCTGCCTTGGCTAGAAGGCAACTTAAGCGATGATCTTATTTGGTGAAACTTTTGAAGAGGTTATTAATGGTTTCATTCATGTATGAACTCTTAGAGTTACATCAATTTTCTATTAGCTATATTTCATTTAGGTGACATCGGAGGTGTTGTGAAAGTAGTTTGTTACATGAATAATGGTGCAACCATATGGCAACACAAAGAAGAGTAGAAGACCCTTCAATGTTTTCTGGTGGAGCATGAAGACATTGTGTAAGTCTGCTTTGTGATGCTTCCACTTGCAATTTAGAGCAAGTATGGATTGCATGCGGTCACACAATCACACGGTTGCGGATTTGGACTGTTCGATTGATAAGATCAGATGGCTCACGTTTTGATATTGTGTATTAAACTCATTTTGCGATTTTGGAATTTTGTCACAGCTGATAGTTGACAGGCTTTGAGTAACTTCAAGGGTTACTTCCCTGAGTATGGATGGGTCAACATTTATAAGTGTACTGGCAACAATAAACTCTTAAATTTACTCTTTTTCTGCAAAATGAAGAATGCCTCATTTAACATACGTCCTAAATATGAAAACTCTTATTTTAAAACCCTTCAAAGCGATTTTTCAAAATAAATACGAAATCTTTGTTTTTTAATTAAAAATTGAAATAAATAATCAAAATTATGGGGAAAAAAAAAATTCAAAGTAAGAAGTCAATCAACCTAAAACTACTGGACTATGGCTCATCATTTTTAAAGAGAGAGATTGTAGCTAACTTGGAAACGGAATAATATCTTCTCTCTACAACTAAATTTTTGAAGCTGGCGCTTGGAAATGGAATAATGTCTTTTTCTCCCTACAACTAAATTTTTTAAGCTAACTTAGAAATTGAATAATGTACAAGGATATTTTGAACCCACTTTACATCACACTATTCTGCTTGTATTGTCAAAGATTTTTGTTACCTTCAAGAGATGGAGATGATTTATTCTCGGTTTCCTGAAAAAAGGTTTGGGTAAGACAATTTTTTTAAAATTAATTTAAATGAATAGAAAAACTGAAAAAGTTACAAAATTTGTGTGTGTTAACCCTTCAATTCTTAGGAGAAAGAGCCCTTGGTAATTATCGAGTTTAGTTGGGAGGTAAGTTAAGTTCGATAAAATTATTCCACCCAAAAGTTATACTCAGATTCTTTTGAACTATTTGCTATTTGGTGAAGCTCATTAACCACTTGAGTCAAAATTGATTGGTTAGCTACACCAAAATTTGGCATTCCCCCAGGTACATGGGTAAATTGTGATTAATATATATAAAAATGTTAATTATGAGGTTTGGAAGACCAAAATATGGTTGATATTACATAGAAGGAAAAAGAAAAATGAAAGGAAAAGGGAATATTTAGTGCAAAAAAGAAAAAAGAGCAAGAACCACCACAACAATAACAGCAATGGTGTTCTCTTCTAACCCATTAGCACTAAGCGTACCCGAACCCGCTTTCGAATCATGGCTTCGCGACACCGGCTACCTCGAACTCATCGACCAACGTACTTCCGCCGCCGCTGACGCCGTCTCAACCACCACCTCCTCCCCCTTAGTTCCCGCCACTTCTCTCTCTTCCAAACTCCTCACCCTTCTCTCCTTTCTCACTCTCAACCCCTTCGCCAAACTCACCGCCGATGATTTCTCCGCTGATACTCCTTCTTGGTCACGCTCCTTCGTTGGTTCCTCTGATTCCTACTCTTTCCCTTCTTCTCCTTCTCAAGCTCGCTTTCGTGTTCATGAAAATGTTAAGCGTTATGCTCGGAATTACTCTTATCTCTTTATTCTTTTCTTCGCTTCTGCACTGTAAGCACTTTCTTCATTCTTTTCTTAATCATTTATTTTCTTGCTGATATATTACTGTGTTTAGAAAATTGTTAATCACCAATTTAGTCTCCGAAATTGTTGTTGCTCTTTTGGAATAAATGAAATTCGAAATCAATTATGAAATACAAAATTCTTTATAGTATTAGTCTTTGTAAAACTTTTTTCTTTTCCTCCAAGAAAATAAATTAGCCCACCAAAATTGGCATCGGGAGAATCGAACCTGAATACTTGAGGAGGAGCACACTCCAATGACCTAAGCCAAGACCACCTGACCAACCCTAGTGGGTTCTTTGTAAAACTTATTTGTGTATCGACACGACACTGCACAAGTGATTACATCCAACTATGTCATTTTCTCAGATTACTACCGGTATCGACGTGTCAGTGTCAATGGCGCATGTACTCATGTTTGTGTCCATGCTTCAAAGGGTGCTATGTAGTAACCTATGAGACAATCTTAGTGACCGGATTGACTGACCTCTAGCACTAATGTGATTGGGATTGACTGACCTCTAGCACTAATGTGATTGATGATTTCAATTTTAGGGATTATTTTGGAGTACGGTTAATTTTAGGAATGAGATTGTTTATACTTACACTTTTGTAGATTAAATTGGTGATTTATTCTATTTGGGTCTTTTTTTAAATTTTGAGAGTTGATGTGTTTTTAGATTATGATTGTGTATTAGTAGTACTTGATGTTGTTTGGTAAAACTGTGTTTTGCCCTTGATCCTTGCAGGTATAAGATGCCTCTTGCTCTTGTTGGGTTGATATCATGTTTGGCACTGTGGGATTTCTTCAAGTTCTCTAGTGACAGATGGGGATTGGATCAATATCCTGTGATTCGGCAATGCTTGCTTCGCATTGCGCAATGTGGTGAGCGATAGTAATTTCTTTTAGGAGGAGAATATCTGTGCTATTCTGTTTAGATTTTGGTTATCTTTGCTGCTTCTTCTTTTTATTGCCTTAGTATGATGATAAATAGAGATGTAATGTAACTGTTAGTTAGTGTTAGTTGTTATTCTGTTACAATTAGTTGTTATAGTTGGTTTAAGTTTGTTGTTTCTCTGCCTAAAAATAAGTTGTTTCTCATCTCTATAAATACCTTTGTATCAAGTCAATTCATGATCTTTTAATTAAATGTTACTTTCTAAGAATACTTTTCTCTCAAGCTCTCTAGCTTTAAGTCCCTTTCCTTGTCGCCTTTGATTCCTCACAGATGAACTGGTTTTCGAATGGCTTTGCTAAAACAAAACATGGTTTTTCTTGTGATTTTGCTATAGTCTTATCGAGAATGTGATAAAACAATAGCATCTAATAAGCATCCACTACTTGGATCTTGCCGTGAGCTTTGGATTGAATCAAATACATTACCTTTCCATTTCCCAAAATGAAGGGAGAAGAAGTTTACTTGCTTCCCCGTATGCTTATGTAACTTTTTTTGAGTCTGTTGGTATTTAGTGGCATGATTTTTTTTCATAGAAATGTCTAGGGCTGAACTCATATAGCATCTGTTTTCTCTTTGTATATATTATTTTGTTTTTGTTAATATGATGTTTGGTTCTTTGCTTATGGATGCTGGAATGGTATTTCTAGCTTGATGTTCATATGGTTGATTGAAAACTTATGTTTCTAAATCTCATCTTTTGCAGCAACAGCAGTTATTCTAATATTGTCCAATGTTCAAATGGCTCTCTTTTGTGCCATAGGTGTCAGCTATGCAGGTGAGTCTTCATTTGTAGTCTCATACCTCGTTCCTCTTATCCTCTTATTAGTAGATTTTTAAGTTTTTGTTTAAAATATATATGTAGGAGTGATACTGCATGCTGCATTTCGGAAGTTGACCCCTGCAAAGCAACCTTCTACAGTCAGAGGTGGATAGTTATTTAATTTAAGAAACAGCGGCACACTTGCCTTTATCCAGAACATCATACTTCGGTGATTCAAGAGGCTTTGGTACTGAATATGGTTCTTACGTGTAGAGGGGGACACAATTTGGTACAGAAGACTGTGCAATGTAGAATCCAGATAACAGGTATAGGCATAGGTTTTGAATAATGCCCTCCCCATGGCAAGAGCAAGGCTATATGGCCTTTCAGTAGGCGCTGTTAGTCTCCTGTTTTGATGTTTTGTCCATGATTATATTTACATATTGTAAGAAGATTTTCATTATTTATACATTTAAGTAATATCTTATTGTTAATATATTTTTTGAACAAAAATCAGATTTTTTTTCTTAATTTGGTTACTTGCTTACCTCATTTAAGCCCCTTTATGAACTCTAAAGGTATGATTGATCAAATTGTTGATTTAGATAAACCATAAATGAATACTGTTGGAGAAATAAAATTTAGCTATGTTCTTAACATTGTTCAATCCTCTTACTCCAAGCTAACGTTCCTTTAAAATTGAGTAGACATAATTTTGGTCCTAAATGCAACTGGGATTATAAAAGTCTCACTAGAAATCTTGTAAAAAAATTATTTTGAACTCTCAAACTATATAGTTTGCACATACTGCTCGTTGCTGGCTCGCAAAAATACATAGCAAACCTTCTCTGTTTGGACTTTGTTCACTTTGCATAGTATATCACCGGTCTACTGCCACCAGTAGCCATAGTGCCTGCTTCGATCGCCATGTCTGCATCCCACGTTGCTCCTTTGGCCGATTTCTATTGTTGTGAGTTTGTTTTTTTGGTGAACCCCAGACAATTAGAAATGCCCCAATTACTTTTTGCTGATGAGTGAAATTGCCAAAAAACGAATTTAGATTCTCTCCTACTGTCCATTCTGTCTTAAACTATAAAAGTATATATTGAGTTATTAGACAATAACAACAATTAGAACAAACTAATTGTCAGCTACCAAATGCAGCAATAAACCAAGAGAGGTTTAATTTAATCAAATGAAATATTGTAGAGAAATCAAAACTAGCATTTTGAAAGTGATATTACTCCCCAAATGATACTATTCCTACCCGTAGAAAACATCCTTTTGCAAGTTTTTTTTTCTTTCTTTCTGATCTTTTGAATTTAGAAAGTTGATAATTTCCCAAGAACTTGTTCTGTACTCTTCAATATGGTAGTTATTTTGGAATGCCTCGAATCTTCATTTGATCTTTTTGAATTCTTCTACATTAGTCTTCGAAGACGTTTTTGAATTTCTATATTTGTAGTGGAGAGATTTTTTCTTCGAATATCAATCTTCGAGGGAGAGTTTTAATTTTTAACGTTGATTTTGTTTTCATTTGTATCATTTAATTAACATTATCAACATTACTCTCAAAACATTACATTCCATTTTACATACATGGAGAGGAACAAGAATAGTAGAACAACGAGAATGGAAAGGAACAATGTTACTGAACATTGGAGAAGTTACTATACGTGGCCAAACTACAAACGAACACGAGGATTAAAATAGACATTGGCTACATCCTGCCATAAAAGGTTAGCACAATCCGGCAGTGGATGATCTAAATAGTAAGTATCCGTAGATATTGAAAGTGCATAATCCGCAAGTCAATCAACTACTTGGTTTGCCTGCCTATAAATATGAGAAACGGTAACCTGTCAATCCTTCATTATAAGGCGATTAATGAGGGAGAACATAGAAAAGCAAGAATAAGTCGAGGGACACCCTAATTAACCAAAGATACCGCAAATGCAATAACCAAGTCAGATTCAAAAGAAAGCGTTTGGTATCCTTTATCTCAAGTAAGTTCAAGAGCAGAGTATATTCTCCAAAGTTTCGACATGAACACCGAACAATGCCTCAAATTCCGGCCAAAACCACCTAACTACCCACGTGATTCATCTCTAAAAACTCCTCCACATGCAGCCTTGTAATTACTATGCATGCATTATGTCATAGAAAAACTATACGAAGACAACCCAATTGGTTAATAAAAAAGAATTACTTCTAATAATTACCACAAACAGCATAACATAAACTGAACATCAACTACTAAATTAAAAAAAAAAATTACCATCCAATACAATGCAATTATGCAAACATCATCAACTCTTTAGGAGCTGCAAACACCAAGTTTTGAACTCAGATCTTCAAACTTGCTAATTGGTAACGGTTTGATAAAAACATCAACTCTTCTGTTTTGCAATAAACAAGAGTCACGCCACCTTCCTTTTGTACTTTCCTCAATTAAAACATCTTAATATTGAAATGCTTGGTCCACTACTAAAATAACAAAAATTAGTGAGGGATATTTAGTGAGGGAAAACGTAAAATTCCTCTTTAATTCCGTCACTAAATTTTGCGATCAAGGAATTTGTGAGGAATTTCATTTTTTCCGTCACTAATTTCCCTCGCTAATTTTGCTTTTTCTAGTAGCGGTCTTTCCATGAAAAACTGAATTGTGAGAAATAGCTCTTGCAATTTTATTATCAACAATATCTCTCTCATCCACACAGCTTGATTTACAGTAGCAGTTGCAGCAACAAACTCCACTTCAACATTAATTTGATACTTTGTTTTTTGTTTGAAGTCCAAGAGAAAACACCAGAATCAAGTGTGAAACAATCCCCATAAGTGCTTTTCATATCATCGATAGAACCACACAATCACTGTCTTAAACTTCTAACCTATGCTAGATCAATCTTTTTATGTTTCATCTTTGCAAAGCTTCTCCTTCGAATTCATTGGAGTGCTCGTTTCTTTACAAAGTTTAAACTTTTTTAAAATCCCTTTTGCGTTTTTTTTTACAAACCAAAATTTCATCCATGCTTTGCTGGGTTTTTATTCCAAGAAAATGAATCATTAATCCAAGACTAATCATCAATAAATTAATTCAACTGGTACAAATGATATTTGATAGCTTAAAGGTGGTAAAATTATAATTATTTTTCTTCTATCAATTGGGGAAGTCGCACGCGGTAAGTGTTGGACTTGAAAGTGGATAATTGCATGTGTGATTGCGCCCTTCAAAATATCAAATGCTTCATCTCTTTCATGATGTTTGTCGTTTTTGAGGAAATTATACATACTAATAAATCAAATAAACTTTGTTCTTTTTTGACGAAATTCTTTGTGTTTTTTTTCTTCTATAATACCATTATCTATTTATTATTTCATTCCAAGTAAGTAAGAGTATTATTGATAGAGAAATGCTAACTTGTGCCCTTACGACATAAAATAAGGATCCTAAAATAGAATTAAACAATAAATATTGTATTGAAAAGATAAGTTTTTAAATTTTGAAGGTTATGAATGGACAAACCAATAATTAATGTTGCATTGAAACATGTAAGTGACAAGTAAAATGAAACAAAATTATTTTCAAAAATCAACATGTATTGTGAAACAAATAGAGTATATATTTAACAATTAAGTTGTACTTACGAGACTATTTAGTTTTTTTTTTGTCACCGCATAAAATTAACACAAATAATTGGCGTGCTCATATTCAAACCGGAGTAACCCAATCTAACAATATTGATATTGTGAGTTAAGTCTTATAAAATATAAATTATATTTAGACCTAATTAAATTTTTTTTTGTTGTTGATTTAGACCTAACTAGACTCTAATCCGTGCGATGCACGGGTTTTTGTAGAGTTTCATATATAAAATATCAAATTGGCTATATTATTAATCCTAGAGTTACATTTAAACTCAGAAACAATCAAACTAAGTGACAATTAAGAGTGATTGA